>Ga0210399_10000159_pt1 | contig 53592 bp, 46 predicted proteins | sample IncBWC14MmetaG_FD_150865 | JGI IMG/M metagenome (GOLD analysis project Ga0210399, IMG submission 150865) | Forest soil microbial communities from Barre Woods Harvard Forest LTER site, Petersham, Massachusetts, United States - Inc-BW-C-14-M | ecosystem: Environmental > Terrestrial > Soil >...
GACGGCATGGTCGAGCGCATCGGCTCCGACCAGCGCCGGCGCCATGTCGCGCGCGATGACGGCAAGCGACGCCACGCCGCCCTGCATGGGTGACGCCTCTCCCAGGCCGACCAGTCCGTCGGCATGAACGGCGACCACGGCGGTTGCCGAGCCGGAGTTGGCTTCGGCCGGGCGAGCGACATCGCCCCAGCGCACGAGAAACGTTTCGACCTTGCTGATCTTCATGATGGCCTCGCTGGAGGGTTTCGCCCGTTGGTCCCGTCAACCTTGTCAAATGCGCCGCATAGATTACGGTAAACGCCATGAAACGGGGGCGCAAAGGTCGGCTCGCGTCGTTCTCGAGCGGCCTCGCCATGGCGGTGCTGCTCGGAACTCTTCTCGGACTCCCCTTCTGGTTGCTCGGGCTGCTCCGCGTCATCAGAATCAGCGGCTACTGGCGCGCGGTGGACTACGTGCGACGCGGTCGCGTACTGATCGTTGCCAACCATCCATCGCTCATCGAAACGTTTCTCATTCCTCTCGTGTTCTGGCCCTGGGCGATGTTCAGGCTCAGGATGTTTCCGTGGAGTCTTCCGGACAAGAACCTCTTCAAGGGTTTCACGCCGGAGCAGCATGAGCGACTGCGCTGCATTCGGGTCGGCCGCGACGACACGCTGGAGTCGCGGAAACTCAACTGGTCCGCGATGAAAAGGGTGATGGAGCATTTCGAGAGACAGCAGTGCTTCGTCGCCCATCTCGAAGGCGGTCGGACGAGCAAACAAGCCCGGCACGTGTCGGTCGGACCGAACAAGATGGGCAAGATCAAGAACGCCCAGATCCTCAAGGCTGCCTGGAAAAAGGGCGCGTGGATCATGCCGCTGCACGTCAAGATGACGGACGACATGAGGCGGGATCTGCCGGGATTCGGAGAGTCTTTGCGGCGCCTGCTCCTCAGTCCAAAATGCTGGCCGATCAGGCTCGAGTTTCGCCGTCCCTACAGGATCGTCGGACAGAGGTTCGACGAAGAGACAGAAAAGAGACGTCTGGAATTGGCGATTCTCACGCCCGAGATGCCGGCATGACCGCATTTCGCTGTAGTAGTATTTGCCCGACCAGGTCTCCCGGCGACTCGACGAGCGCCGGCATCCTGGCGAGTTCCTGACCTGAAAGGATTGACCTCATGACCCTTACCCTCGCAGACGCCAATCGCGTGATCGCCGGCGCCATCGAGAAGGCAAACCAGATCGGCGCCAAGATGAATATCGCCGTGTGCGACGCCGGCGGGCGGCTCCTTGCCTTTCAGCGCATGGATGGCGCCATGTGGGCTGGCGCCTTCGGCAGCCAGGGCAAGGCCATGGCCTCGGCCGCCTTCGGACGCCCGAGTGGCGATCTGACGCCGCGTGCCGACCATCCGACCTTGCGCGGCATCGCCGCGGCCGAAGGCAACCACATGTTCTATGGCCAAGGCGCCGTGCCGATCCTCCGCCAAGGTGTCCTGATCGGTGCCTGCGGCGTTGGCGGCGGGAGCGCACAAGAAGACGAGGATTGCGCCCGCGCCGGGGTCGAAAAGCTCTGAGGCCCTCCGACCAGCCGCGGCGAGCGCACACGGCGTCTACCAGCGGCGCCGGCTACTGCGCTGCGCTGCGCATCGGAACGTGCGATTTGAAGAATTTGCGCACGCGGTTGATCGTACGTGCCTTGAGTTCTGTCGGCTCGCGCCATGGGAAGACGGTGATCTCGGCGTTGGGCGCCAGTGACGCAACGTCGATCGAGGTCGGCAGCGGATGCGACGGCGTGTCGTCCGGCAAGACCAAGATCGGCGTCCGGCAGTTGCTGATGAAGTCGCGCGGTACGCTGTAGAGGAAATCGGGCTGCATGCGCCACAGGCTGTGGAGATATTTCTCGATCGTCTCCGTCGACACCTCGGGTCGTCGTGCCCGGAAATCCGGGAGCCAATTCTGCTGGCTGTGTCGAACCATGACGTCCGGGTCTTCGGGCCGATGGCCCACGGTCTGGCAGAACACGGCGGCCACGACGCGTCGAGGCGCTCGCTGCAGCAGCTTGCCGGCGAAGCAGCCGCCGATGCAGTAGCCCATGAAGAAGAATTCTCGGATCCCGAGATGGTCCATCAGCCCAAGCTGATCGTCGGCGAATGCGTCCCACGCGTTCTCGACCGGCACCGGACCGACGGAATCGCCGCCATTGGCATTGCGCTGGTCCATGGTGATGCAGCGGAAGTCGTGCTTGAACTCTTCCATCGCATTGAAAACGGCGGTCTGCCAGTTGCTGACGCGGGAATTCAATCCGCCGCCAGGGGTGACCAGCAGCGGGAAGCCGGAGCCGATCTCCTCATAGCGAATGCGAACGTCACCCCTTTGATAGAACGGCATGGAAATCTCCCGCAAACTGCCGGGAGCCAGTTTACTCGAGTAGCGCTTTCATTTCGATCTCGACCTTTGCTTCCGCGGCTGGTACGGCGGCCTGCAAATTCGCTGCGCTCGTCAAAGACAGCGAACCGGGCGGGGCACCCGTCAGGGATGTTCGAGGTCTGAGGAGGGTGAACCATGGCTAACGCTGATTCAGCAGCACCCATCCGGGTGATCGAAGCAACACCTGCATATTGGAGGGTCGTATTCGATTATCCGCCTTTCAACATTCTGGACGCGACGATCTTTGAAGGCCTCCAGCATCTGCTCGATCGGATGGCCACCAGCGAGAGCCTGCGTGTCGTCGTATTCGAGAGCGCGATTGCCGACTTCTATCTCGCCCACTTCGATTTGACCGGCAAGACAGGGAACATCACCACGGCTGTCGGGCCGTCCGGCCTCCCTATCCTGATGGATACGTTCGTGCGTCTCACGAAGTCCCCGGTGGTCAGTATCGCAAAAATTCGAGGTTGCGTGCGCGGCGGCAGTAGCGAGTTCATCCTCGCCTGTGACATGCGTTTCGCGTCGCGCGAAAACACGCGACTTGGCCAACCCGAAGTCGGGGTGGGAGTGCATCCCGGCGGCGGCGGCACCGAACGCCTCCCCCATCTGGTCGGCCGCGGCCGCGCGCTCGAAATCATCCTCGGCGCCAACGACTTCGACGGCGACACGGCGGAACGCTACGGATACGTCAACCGGGCGCTTCCGGACTCCGAGCTAGACGCCTTCGTCGACGGGCTCGCGCACCGAATTGCCTCCTTCGATCGGCGCGCTATCGCCGCCGCGAAGCGTCTCGTCAACCAGGTTTCGTTGCCGTCCGCCGACCGTCTCCTCGACGCCATCACCTCGTTTGGGACCGCGCTGACGTGGCCTGAAACGCAGCAGCGAGTCCAGGCTGTGTTGAAGCGCGGGCTTCAGCAAGACGCGGATTACGAGAAACGATGGACCGACGAACTTGCCACGCTCCTTGAGACATAGTCGCTGCATCCCGATGCGTATCGGCGAGAATGGTGGCGCGTTTGCGCCATTCGATCATCCCGCCAAGACGACTTTGCCAAACGGCCGATCCTCGATCAGATGGCGCAAGGCTTCGCCCGCCTCGGCGAAGGGATAGACCCGCTCGACGTTCGGCTTGACGGAGCCGTTGAGGATCAGCGGCAGAGCGTCCCGCCACGCGGCGGCAATCGCGGCCGGCGATTGGGCGAACAGAGAGAAGCCGGCCATCCGCGCGCGCTTCCAGATCAGGTCCGTCACATCGATCGTGGTTTTGCGTCCAGCCGAATAGCCCAGCGTGATCAGGACACCACCGAGACCAAGGCTGCTCAGCGCCTCGCTCGTCACCGTGCCGCCGATGCTCTCGATGACGATATCGACGCCCTTGCCGGCCGTTATCCGGCGAACGCCCTCGGCGAGGCCTTCTGCGCTGAGGTCGACCACGTCTTCGAAGCCAAGCTCGCGCGCCCTGGCGGATTTCGCCGCGCCGCCGGCCGTCGAAATCACCTTGCCGGCGCCCTCAGCCCGCGCGAGTTGATAGGTCGCGTTGCCGACCGACCCACCGATCCCCGGAGCCAGCACCGTCATGCCCGGTTTGAATTCGGCCAGCGTCAGCGTGACCTGCGCCGTCAGATAGGCCACCGGAAGGCTGGCCGCCACGACAGCGTCGATCGCGTCCGGCACAAGCGCCAGATGTTCCGGTCTCACCAGCAGCCATTCCTGCCACGCGCCATTCTCAGCGACGCCGTAGGGTCCCGTGAACATCACGCGGCTTCCCACGGCGAGCCCGGAGTCGCCCGCGTCCTCAATGATGCCGGCGCCCTCGTTGCCGAGCACCAGCGGCGCCTTGGCCCGAGGGTGTCCACCCGACAGGATCGTGTGATCGAGCGGCGTCACTCCGGCGGCTGTGACGCGGACCAGAACCCTGTCCTCCGCCGGTTGAGGCTTGGGCAACTCGATCTGCCGCAGCCCGCCATAGCCCGAGAAAGTCTGTGCCTCGATTGCCCGCATCACCATTCTCCATGAAGTGACGGACCTGTGGCGGAACCGGCTGATCCGAGAGGCAACCGCGTCGATGCCGCCGTGAGATTATTGGCCCAGGCGCGACGGCCGGTCCGGATCGCAAGGCCGTTGGCTGCCGCGAGGTCGAGCGCATCGTCGGCGATGTTTCACCATTTTTCGACCCACGGCCGCAGCACGACTTCGAAAGCCCAGGTCGAGCGGTGCTGCCGGTGCAGCTGCAGATAGGTTTGCGCGATGTGGTCCGGGTCGGCCAGGTTGTCGTCGACGCTCGTTCCTGCCAACCGGTGCGCGCGCGTGCCGTCTTCCTGTGTCCAGCCAATCGCCGCGTCAATCGGCACATTTGCAACGTGGATGCCTTGCGGCATCAGCTCCCTCGCCATGCTCTGGGCGAGCCCGGCCTTCGCGTGGCAGGCCATGGCAAAGGCGCCGCTCAAGGGATAGCCCTTCAGCGCCGCGCTCGCGTTGGTGAAGACGATCGTGCCTTTGGCGCCATTGGCGTTCGGCTTGTTCTCGCGCATGCGCCGGGCCGCCTGCTGGCCGACCAGGAATGCGCTGAACGCCGAGTTACGCATCGTGTCGAACGCCATGTTCGGCTCGGCTTCGGTGATCCCCTTGCGAAAGATGCCGGGAATCCGTCCATCGATGTTGTGCACGACGAGCGTGGGAGCTCCAAGCTCGCCAGCGACGCTCTGGAACAGAAGCTCCACGGAAGCCGGATCGCTGGCGTCGCACGCGTATCGCCGCACACCGTGGGTCTTCTCGAGAGCGTGCAGGACCGGCTTGTCCGCATTTCGGGCGGCGATGGCGACGCGCATGCCCTCTCGCGCAAACAGCCTTGCACAGCTGGAGCTGATGCCAGGCCCACCCCCAACGATGAGTGCAACGTCCTGCAGGACAGTCGATGTGTCGATTTCAGCCATGGATCGTATTCCGTTGTTTCATGCCAGCATCGGAAGCGACGGCGGCCGCAGCATTGCGCAGCACCTCCGGCCGGACATCAGGCTGGTGGATCCTGCCGTCCAGGCTCCACAGGCCTGGCCCCGCGAACACCAGGTAGAAGAAGATGACACAGAACAGGATCGACGTATCCGGCCGATCGAGCGCCCCGTAGGCCATCGCGATCTCGGCCGCTGCGGCCAAGGCGGCGACGCGGGTGTAGAGTCCAACGGCGATCAGGACGCCGCCCACCACTTCGATCGCTCCGGCGCCCGCATCCAGCGCATCAGGCACGCCGGCTTGCGGGAAATGCAGGAGCGTGTTCAGCCCCTGATCGATGAGCAGCAGGGCAGACACGATCCTGAGGATTGCCAGGACCAGGGGCGCCCAGACACCGAGCTCGGGAAGCGGACTGTTGCGTGTGGTCTGGAGCATGCGAGTCTCCGCACGATGCCATGCAGCTGCACCCCATGTGGACATTGTCGAGCGGTGGATCATCGGGGCCGCGAAAGACAAAACATTCGCTCCCGCTTAAAAAAACTTGTGTCAGTCCCAGTGGCAGCCGGCGTTGGCTGCAGAAGCTTCGGCCGGCCGATCGGGGAACGTCGGTTCCCTGGCGGAAACCGAGTGACGGCCGGGAGAGCGTGCTATCGACCTTGCCGCGCGCATTTGCCTTCGATGCGCAGGATCTGCCGCGCCCGTCCTCGTGGCGCACGCCGGCATGGCTCGCCAACCCTTTCCCCGGGGGCGGGAAGCGGTAAAAGAGGGGAGCCAGGCCGGCCGGGAGCGGCATCCGGCAGAAGGGGAGCGGCAATGGGACTGGGTCTGCGGGCATTGGCGGCAGGGCTGGCGCTGGTTGCGGGCTTGCTGCTCACCGACGCCGCGCTCGCACAGAAATCCGGTGGCATCCTTCGGGTCTATCATCGCGACAGCCCGGCCAGCATGTCGATCCACGAGGAAGCGACCAACTCGGTGTCGATTCCGATGATGGCGGTCTTCAACAACCTCGTGCTTTACGATCAGCACGCGGCGCAAAACCGCCTCGATACGATCCGGCCCGATCTCGCCGAGAGCTGGTCGTGGAGCGCCGATGGCACGCGGCTCGCGTTCAAGCTGCGCGAGGGCGTCAGATGGCATGACGGAAAGCCGTTCACCGCCCAGGACGTCAAATGCACCTGGGACCTGTTGACCGGCCGAGCGCCCGACAGGTTGCGCGCCAATCCACGCAAGTCATGGTGGAGCAACATCGCCGAGGTCGTCGTCGACGCGCCGACGCAAGCCACCTTTGTCCTGAAGCGGCCGCAGCCGGCGATCCTCGCCCTGTTCGCCTCCGGCCTATCGCCGATCTACCCGTGCCACGTACCGGCCGCGCAGATGCGCCAGCACCCGAACGGCACCGGGCCTTTCAAGTTCGTCGAATTCAGGCCGAACCAGTCCATCAAGCTCGCCCGCAACCCCGATTACTGGAAAGCGGGCCGGCCCTATCTCGACGGCGTCGACTATACGATCGTCCCCAACCGCTCGACCGCCATCCTCGCCTTCGTTGCCGGGCAGTTCGACCTCACCTTCCCGTACGAGGTCACGATCCCGCTGCTGAAGGACGTCAAGCAGCAGGCACCGCAGGCGATCTGCGATCTCGTGCCGGCCAATTCCAGCACCAATCTGCTCGTCAACCGCCAGGCCCCGCCGTTCGACAACGTCGATCTGCGGCGTGCCCTGGCGTTGGCGCTCGACCGCAGGAGCTTCATCGACATCCTGGCGCAGGCGCAGGGCGACATCGGGGCGGCGATGGAACCGCCGCCCTCCGGTGTCTGGGGCATGCCGGAACAGGAGCTGGCGAGCGTTCCCGGCTATGGCCCGGATGTCGCGAAGAACCGGGCGGCGGCGCGCGAGATCATGACGGGGCTCGGCCATGGACCGGACAGGCCTCTCGCGATCAAGATTGCCGTGCGCAACATCCCGACCTATCGCGACCCGGCCTTGATCCTGATCGACCAATTGAAGGCCATCTGGATCGACGCGACGCTGGACACGGTCGAGACCGCGAACTGGTTCCCCAAGCTCGCCCGCAAGGACTTCCAGATCGGCGTCAACAACACCGGCAGCGCGGTCGACGATCCTGACCAGCAATTCTTCGAGAATTACGGCTGCGGCTCGGAGCGCAACTATACCGCCTACTGCAACCGGGAACTGGAGGCATCGTTCGTCGAGCAATCGACGATCGCCGATCAGGAGCGGCGCAAGAAGCTGGTCTGGGAGATCGACAGGAAGCTGCAGCAGGACGGGGCGCGGCCGATCCTCTACCACACCCGTCTCGGAACCTGCAGGCAGCCGCAGGTCAAGGGCCTGACCGTCATGGTCAACAGCCAGTACAACGGCTGGCGCCTGGAAGACGTGTGGTTGGACCGCTGAAAGCCGATCTGTCATCGACTTCCCGGCACCTCGATGTCGAGCAGCGGACCGGGTCGTGTGATTCCGCGCCTTCGCGTCAGGCCGATTCGACAATTGGTTTCGGTCACCAAACTCCTTTCTTACACCAGGCTGACAGTTGCCCGGGCAGTCGGACACTTTTGATCTGGTTCAATGTACTTTGGCAGGCGGCAGATCGAACTGTGTTTGCGATAAACCCGGATTGCAGCGAGCCTTATGCCCCCCAGCCTTCCCTTTTCACGATTTGGCCTCTCGACCAAACTCTTTGCCGTCCTGCTTCTACTGGGCGCGATCGCCGTCCTGATTTCCGGCGGACTGGGCTACGCGAGCGCGCGCGATGCGCTCGAGCAGTCCATCTACAATCAGCTGACGGCGGCGCGCGAAACCAAGACGCACCAGGTTGAAAATTACTTCCAGTCGATAGCCGGCGAAATCCAGCTTCTCGCCAATACGGCGATGGTCGTCGAAGCGATGCACAGTTTCCGCGATGCCGCCGACGAACTTGACCGGACCGAGCTACCGGACGACGTGCGCACGCGTGTCGAGAGCTGGTACGCCGGTCACTTCATGCCGACGATACAGCGGCAACTGGGGCCCGGGGCATCGCTCGCCGACTTCCTGCCGACCGGCGCTGCTCCGTATTTCCTGCAGGACCGCTACATCATCGCCAATCCAAACCGGACCGGACAGAGGCGTGCGCTGGCCGATGCCGGCGACGGCAGCGCCTACAGCCGGGCGCACGCACGCTTCCACCCGATACTCCGCCACGCGGCGGCAACGCTCAATTTCTACGACTTCATGATGATCGATCCACGCAACGGCCGCATCATCTACTCGGTCACGAAGGAGGCGGATTTCGGTTCCTCGATCATGGCCCGCCCCTACCGCCATTCGAACCTGGCCGTCGTCGCCGCCAAGTGCAGCGAATCGCCCGACATTTCGAAAACCTGCCTCGCGGATTTCGCGGACTACCTGCCGGCGGACGGCGCCCCCGCCGCGTTCGTGGCCGCGCCGCTCGTCGAAAACGGCGTGGTGATTGGCGTGCTCGTCGCGAAACTGTCGATCACGGAACTCGACAATATCGTCACGAGTGGCCGCCAATGGAGCCGCGAAGGCTTCGGAGCGACGGGTGAGGCCTACCTCGTCGGGCCGGACTTTCTCATCCGCTCGGCGCCCCGGCTCTTCTTCGAGGACCGCGATCGATACTTCGAGGAGCTGGAGCGCGGCGGTACGACGCCGAAGAACGATATCGAGGACACCTATCGTTACAACTCGCCGGTGCTGCAGCAGCATGTCGACAACACGGCAACGCGCGCCGCGTTGCGAGGCCTGGAGGGCGTTGGCGCCATACCCGGCATGGGCGGCCAGTTGACGCTTGCCTCGTGGGGACCGGTCAACGTGTCGGGCCTGCAGTGGGGCATGATCGCCAAGCTGGACGAGGCGGAAGCATTTGCGCCCGTGCACCGTCTGGAGCGTCGCCTGGCCATTGTCGGCGCAATCGCGCTGCTGGTCGTGCTGTCAACGGGCGCCTGGCTGTCGCGCTCGCTGCTCGGCCCGCTGCGCGATCTCACGGCGGGCGTGCAGCGTTTCACCGCGGGCGACTATACCGCCCAGGTCAGGGTGCGCACCAAGGACGAGATCGGACAGCTCTGCTCGGCCTTCAACGGCATGGTCGGCGAGCTGCGCGACAAGAGCATCGTGATCGAGAGCAAGAACCGGGAGAACGAGGAGCTCCTTCTCAACGTCCTGCCGGCGCCGATTGCCGGCCGATTGCGCGACGGTGAAAAGAACATCGCCGACGGGTTCGACAACATCACGGTGGCATTCGCCGACATTGTCGATTTCACGCGCCTTTCGTCGGGCATACCGCCGGCCAGACTGGTCGAGCTGCTCAACGGTCTGTTCAGCCGCTTCGACGAAGCCGCGCTCGAATTCGGCGTCGAAAAAATCAAGACCGTCGGCGACGCCTATATGGTCGTATGCGGGTTACCGGTTGCGGCGTCGGACCATGCGCGCCGCATCGTGCGCATGGCCATCCGAATGGTCTACATCACGCGCGAGCACGCCCTCGAAACCAAGGTCGCCCTGAAAATGCGGGTGGGCGTGAACAGCGGCCCCGTCGTGGCGGGCGTCATCGGCAAGAGCAAGTACATCTACGATCTGTGGGGCGACACGGTGAACGTGGCAAGCCGCATGGAATCGACCGGACTGCCCGACGCCATCCAGGTTACGCGCCCGGTGTACGATGCACTCAAGGATGAGTTTGATTGGGAGCCACGCGGCCTCATCGAGGTCAGGGGCAAGGGTAGCATCGACGCCTGGATCCTGAAACTATGAGCTCAAGGTGATCGTGGGAAAGCGATCCACCCAGAGGCGCCGATGTCAGAACGCTCGCCCGATGATCATCTTGGTGACGATGGAGTCCGAGGCATTGGTCAGGCCGAAGCCCATGCCGAGATTCACGTCCAACCCGAACACCTTGAAGTCGATGACCCCGAAGAGAGTGTGCTGCTGCTGGTCGGCGGGTGGGATGGCGCCGATCGGGCTGTAATTCGAATAGTATTCGACGCCGAGCCAGGTATCGCCGCCGATGTGGCGGGCCAGCCTGGCGGCAGGTGCGAATGCTGGAGCCATGTCGGGCGCGAAGCTGAAGTCGACGATCGGATTGACGATGAATTCCCAGCCCAGATCGCGCACGCCGAGGATCGGCCGGACCTCCAGGCCAATTGCGCTTTGCGAGAAGCGAGGCGATTGGTAGCTCAGCTCGAAATTGACGCCGTAGAAGAACTTACGGTCTTCGGCATGGGGCGACACGAAGAGCTGGCGGACCTTAAAGCCGCCCGGCAGAAAAGTGCCGCTGTTGTCGAAAGCGAACGGCATGTAGAGCCCGAGCTCGTACCAATCGGTCACGCCGTAGGCCAACTCCGGTGTGCCGTTCAGCGTCCGGTCGGAGGCGAAACCGCCGGGAAAGTCCGGAGTCGTGCTGCCGCTCCAGACGTAGTTCAGATGTTGCTGAAGAGTGAAGGTTCCGGGCGCGGCTATGTCAGCGTTGTAGACCTGGATTTCGTCGACCGCCCAAGCGGGGGTGGCAGCGTAATGAAAGGCAATCGCAGCTCCGGCGAGGCACTCGAGGGTCATTCTGACAAACGATCCAAACGTGCAGCGACGTCTGTTCATGTGTGACCCTGGAGATCCACAAGAAAACTCTACGCTCGGGTAGACTTGCGACGCGCGATGAAGGGTTGCCAACGCGACCGAATTACTCACCGTCCTGGCAACGCAGCGCTTCTCATTCTCAATCGATCACTTCGTCGGCACGGCTGTTCCGCTTTCAAGGGTGAAGCGAACAGTTCGCCAGATTGGTTTTTCGTCTCAAACTGACTGATCAGAGACATTCCGCAAACCCACGGGATGTGTCAGTCACCGCGACTGCGCGGCCGGGGCCAAAGGGACGGTTGGATCGGGCGCCTCGTTTGCTTTCTGCGAACCGTAGTGGTCGGCGAGCTCCTCGCCGGTGAACGAGCGGGTGAAGCTCTCGGCAATTTCCGGCAGCATCGACCCGTTCCACGCCTGCCACTCGGCGACGATTCGGTCGTAGACGTCCTTGTGGCGCTCCCGAAGATTGGCGCGCTCGAGCGGATCCTCGACCACGTTGAACAAAAAGGTGTTGTCGAGGATTTTGAGGAACTTGTAGTCGCCGATGCGTGCGGCGCGCTGCCACTTTCCCTTGTAGCGCCAGAACAGCTTTCGATCGACCGCTGCAGCGTTGGCCGTGAGCGCCGGCAGCAGGCTCATGCCGTCGGACGGATAGCCGGGGTCCGGCGCGGTGCCGGCGGCGGCCAGCAGGGTCGGCAGCCAGTCCATACTGATGGCCACCTGGTCGCTGGTGCGGCCCGGCGCGATGCGCGCGGGCCACGCGATCACCATGGGGATGCGTAGTCCGCCTTCCAGCAAATCGGTTTTCTTGCCGGTGAAGGGCCAGGTGTCGGCGAAACGCTCGCCGCCGTTGTCGCTGGTGAAGATGACGATCGTATTCTCGGTCAGGCCGTTGGCGTCGAGAGCCTCGAGCACGCGGCCGATCTGCGCGTCCATAGCCTCGATCATGCGCTGATAGGTCTTCTGCGTGCCGCCGTCGAAGTCGCGCAGGCTCGTACCTGCCAGGCGTTTCGCTTCCGCTTCGTCGCCGGGCCCCTCCCATGGCCAGTGCGGTGCATTGAAGTGCAGGCTGATCAGGAACGGCTGGCCGGACTTCGCATAGGAATTTACCGCGTCGACCGCGCGGGCGCCGAGCTGGTCGGTGAGATAGCCGACCTGATGGACCTCGACGTCCTGGTCCCACAGATCATGCCGCTGAAGCGGGTTGATGTGCGAGAAATAGTCCACGGAGGAAGCGCGGAAACCGAAGAAGCGATCATAACCGCTCTTGAGCGGACCGAACTTCGGCAGGGCGCCGAGATGCCACTTGCCGATCAGGCTCGTGCCGTATCCCGCCCTCTTCAACAGCGAGGGCAAGGTCGGATGCTCGGCCGGCAGGCCGACCTCGGGGTTGCCCGACAACGGCTCCTCGAGCCCCAGCCGCAGCCGATACTGGTAGCGGCCGGTGATCAGCGCGAGACGCGTGGCGGAGCAGACGGCGGAATTGGCGTAGCCTTGAAGGAAGCGCATTCCTCGCGCGGCGATGCGGTCAATATTTGGCGTGGTGAAGTCACGGCGTCCGTAACAGGACACGTCGGCATAGCCGAGGTCGTCGGCCAGAATAAAGATGATGTTCGGCGGCTTCGAGGCCGGCTGGGCATATGCACCGATGCCACCGGCCGCAAGCGCGGCCGTCCCGAGGGCGGTATTGCGCAGGAGCGTTCGACGCGTCACTCCAGATTGCCATCGCATCGGCGTCTCCTTCGTTCAGCGGAAATTCACCCTATCAGCTGGCGAGCCCTGGCAACAGGTCACAGGGCCCTGCCCTTGAAGACTCTTGCCGCCGACGGCTCCGCCAATTCTTGCGTCGCGTCGCGGCGAGGCTTCCGCTGCCGTTCGACAATTTCTTAGGTTGGGCAGGCGGACGGCGAAGAACGCCTAGACCGCCGAATGCCTGGGCTCCCCCCTTGCGGGGGCGAGACTTGGGAGAGGCGGCGCCGGCGCGTTGGGCACGCTCAGCCGCGTGGCGGCAGGTCGAGCCTGGCGTCCTTGAGCGCCTTCTCGATCGCCGGGATGCCGGCAGTGTCGCCCGCCTTGCACTTCTCGACTCCGACCTTTGCATCGAGACCCTGCGGTGAAGCTCCCAACCGCGGATTCTGGTCGAGAAAGGCTTCGTACTTGGCAACAAGCGCCCTGCAATACGCGGCGTCGCTCGACTGGGCGAACGAAGCGGCCGGGAAAGCCAACGCGGCGGCGACGACGGGAAGGACGCCCTTGATGAGAGTGTTCATTGCAACTCTGCCGTGCTGAATGATCGATAATGATGATCTAGGTCAGCGCAGGGTTTCTGCCTTACGACAGACTGACGAGTTTGCGTCATCGGCCGGCACCGCGACGATGCCCGGATACTCGTTCAAGTTCACCAGGACACTGAAGGCCGCGATTAGGCGGCAGAGAACCCGTTGAGAGTGTCCAGTTGCCGACGCTCCGTCAGACAGAGATGTTGTTGGCGCCGAAGCGCGAGTCCGTCCCCGTCGCGGCGTGGATTGCGTAGGCGGCGTAGCTCGAGGCATTTCGCAGGGCCTCGCCCGTGTGGAGTTGCTGATAGTTCCGCCCGGCGCGCACCCCTAGATCCTGCGGCGCCCCCTGGGGCACGGGGAATTCCGTGGCGAAGTGGTTGATCACACTGAGGCCGCCGACAAAGTGGGCGCATTCGTGGACGATCATCGCCGCCCGGCAATTGGGGCCGCAATTGAGGAAGCCTTGCCGGAAAGTGATGTGATTGGACGGCGTGCCGGGAAACTGAAAGCCGCCCATCGGCGCGTCGGCGAAGATGGATTTGGGCAGGTTGGGCCCGCTCCGGAAGAACTTCGGCGCCTGGTTGAGCACGGTTCGGATGAGGCCGAACACCTGGCGCAGCCGGCGCAGGTTTCGCCGCAGATGCGTGGGATCACGGTCGAGATGGAAATGCGTGTTGATGGCATCGAACACGGACGGGAAGGCGAGCTTGGGATCCTTCTCCAGGTCGGAGACGAACTTCAGCACCTGAAGCGTCTCGATCTCGGAGATCGCGCCAAGGTTTGTCCAGAAGAGGGCGAGCGGCACCGATGTCAGCGCCAGGGCGCTGGGCGTCACGGGCTGTCCGACCTGGAGCTGCCCGGCCTGGACGGCCGGCAGGGCGAAGTTGAGGCTGGCGTGGCCTGCGCCCGTGGTGAGGACGGCAGGCTCGATCTCGCCGCCTTGCCTGTTCATCAGGCACCTCTCGCATAGGCTCGGCTGGTGCTCGCGGGAGAACATCTCCTTGTCGAGCGCGGCGATGGTCATCTTGCCGACAATGCTGTCCGGCCGGGTCTGGTAGCTCCGGTTGATGATCTGGCGCTTGGTCTTGTAGGCAAGGACGGCGTCGGCCGTCGAGGCACCGTAGGTCTCGGTCGACAGGTCGGGCTGGGCGATGCCGAGGTTGTCGAGCGTGGCCAGCGCGAACTGGATCTTGGCCACGTGTTTGCCGATCGCGCCTTGCGTGACATGCGCCGAATCGTGGATCAGGCAGGCTTCGAGTTTCGGATCGCCGTGGAAAAGCTTCGAGTGCAAAGGCATCGTCACCCGCCATGGATCGAGTCGATGGACGGCAATTTTCCCTGGCAACCATAGCACGCCTCTGGGTGGGACTCTGCGACGAATGCCAGCCGTTTGCCGGATTCGAGAAGGCCGCGTCGCGCAATGCGCTGGCGCTCCATCGCGGCGCGCCTCGTTCGCGCCAGGCGGTCATTCCGCCTGTGGAATCGTCTTCGCCGTCGGCCGATAGTCAGGGACCCCAGACCGGCCGGCGCGCGCCGACGTCCTGCGGCGGCTGGCGCCAGAATCGCTCTGCTTCTGCAGGCCGACCGACGCGTGATTGCTTGCTGATCCAGGCGGTAGCAAGGTTACGTGCGCGCAAAGCAGGGGAGCGTCGCCATGGCCAACGTAGGCAACGACCTAACCCGTACGACCTTGGCCATTCTATTCATTGGCGCTCTGATCGGAGGCAGCCTTTGGATCCTGAAGCCCTTTCTGCCGGCAATAATCTGGGCTGCGATGCTGGCCATCGCGACATGGCCGTTGTTGCGAAGCTTGCAGTCGAAGCTATGGAACAGCCGTGCACTCGCTGTGGCGGTGATAACGGCGGCAATCCTTGTCATTTTTGTCGTGCCGTTCTGGCTCGCTATCGGCACGATCGTGCGGCACTCCGGGCAGATCATCGAATGGGCTGAGCACCTGGCTGCGACCGGTTTGCCGCCGCCTCCGAGCTGGATTGAGAGTATCCCATTGATCGGCTCGGGTATGTCGAACGCTTGGAGGGATATCGCCAATGATGACCTTCCCGAACTGCTGCAGAAGGGTCGGCCCTATGCCGGAATGATCACGCGATGGTTCATCGAGGCGATGGGCAGCCTTGGAGCGGTCCTCGTGCAGTTCCTGCTGACAGTCGCCATCGTCGCGATCATGTATGCGCAAGGTGACACTGCAGCGACAATGGCACGTCGCTTCGGATCGCGTCTGGCCGGTACTCGCGGTGAACAGGCAGTTGTTTTGGCCGGCCAGGCTGTAAGGGGTGTCGCGCTGGGTGTCGTGGTCACAGCTTTCATCCAGTCCGGCATTGGGGCGTTCGGTTTGTTTGTCGCCGGAATACCCTTTGCAAGCGTACTCTGTGCCGTGATGTTCATGCTTTGCATCGCGCAGCTCGGTCCTGGGCTGGTGCTGGTACCGGCCGTCATTTGGCTATTCGCAACAGGAGATACCGGGCGGGGCGTTTTCCTGACCGTCGTCAGCGTCGCTGCCATAACCATCGATAACTTCGTTCGGCCTATCCTCATCAGGCGCGGCGTTCATCTGCCTTTGTTGCTCATTCTCGCCGGGGTCATCGGCGGTCTGATCGCATTTGGGCTGATCGGTATATTTCTTGGCCCAATGATTCTGGCTGTGGCGTACACGCTCTTTCGCGCATGGCTTTCTGAAGTCGACGGTCAAGCCGCCCGCGATTGAGACCCGCCATCTTGGGCACGAAATTAGCCCGGGGCTCGGCCAAGACTGATCCGGCCATGCGGCTCGGCAAGCAGATGCAGTTCTTCGGCGCCCGCGTCAATCTTGCCGAGCGCGAACCACGCCGCCGTCCGAGGAAGATGGCCTTCATGCTTCTCGACCTGTCGCGGCGAGAGCGATTTTGTCGCCGTCATGAACGCCACGAAGTTCAATTCTCACCTGCAGCCCGTTGCGCAGAGGCCTGCGCAGACCGTCGGGGCACGCAGCAAGATGTCCGGCATTCTGCATATTGTGGATATGGCTGCGCGACAACTGCAACTCCGTCGATAGAAGGCGGTCAACGCGCAAGCCCGTCGTCTCGGGAACAACACAGACAATTTCCAGCCGGTCAGCGGGTCGTGCGCTCGCGGACACCACTTCCTTGCGCACAGTGGCATCGTCGAAATGCTCCACCTCGAGCTTGCGCCGCAACTTCTCGAATGCCAGCCGGCGGGACAGGTCCGGGTCATTCGCCTGCAGCGACGCAAGAAGGTGCGGATCCATCGTCGAGACATGCCGACGCTCCAGGACCGGGCGGTTCCAGGTGTTGTCGCATGACGTGCACTTGTAGATCAGCCACGCATCGACGCGTTTGCCGTTGGCATTCACCCTGATCTTGCCGCTCGTTCGAAACCGCGTCGTGCCGCGACACCGGTTGCAATTCAGCCAGAGCTCGGGGGCGCTTCCAGGAATTATCGTCCACTGAACACGTAAAACATCGGACATGCCGGCTTGCTCTTCCCATTGGGAAGCTCATCGCGACGGCTATGCGGATGAGAAGCCCGATATCGGGCGCGGCGTGGCAGCGGATTGTGTGGCGATCGGAGATCAGGATGCCGGCCGGCGCGTCGTCCGGGCACGGTTCAACCCTGCCATACCGGTCTCGAACCGCCACCATGACGAGCTTGCACGCTAAAGGATACGGCAACGCGCTCGCGCTGCCGTGCTGGTCGGGTGAAACTGGCGAGACCGGCAATTACTTAGGCAAAGTAGATCGACCTATGGGCGTGACGGCGCCTGTCTAGCGTGCAGAGCCAAGCTTGAGAAGACCCTCAACTCGCTTTCGCTGCCGCCATCATAGCATACCGTTGACAGCCTTTGGCATGGCAGGGGAGTTTAATGGGGAAAGATGCCCGGCTTGGCGGATGAGAAGACCTTGGACCGCGTGGTCCATCCGACCAAGATGGTCAGGGCGTATATCGCCTCGGCAACCTGATTGGAAGAATGCCTGCCGGTTCGAATACATCCAGCCCATCCTCCGGTCCGAGCCCGATCGCACGATGGCAGGCGGCGCTGACGACTGCGGGACGGGTCACCGCCCCGCCCCTGCTGTTCGGGCTGCGCATGTGGGCCGCCGTCTGCCTTGCCCTCTACGTCGCGTTCTGGCTCGAGCTCGACAACGCCTATTGGGCCGGCACATCCGCCGCCCTGGTCTGCCAGCCGCGTCTCGGCGCATCGCTGCGCAAGGGATGGTTCCGCATGGTCGGCACCCTGGTGGGGGCGACGGCGATCGTGCTGCTGACGGCAGCGTTCCCCCAAGACCGCAGCCCTTTCCTGATCGGTCTGGCGCTGTGGGGCGCCGGCTGCGCCCTGGTCGCGACGCAGCTGCGCAACTTCGCGTCCTATGCGGCGGCGCTGGCGGGCTACACCGCGGCGATCATCGCCAGCGACCAGCTGGGCGCCACCGGCGGCCCCAACGGCCAGGCCTTCATGCTGGCCATCACGCGCGTCAGCGAGATCTGGATCGGCATCGCGTGTGCCGGCATCGTCCTCGCCGGGACCGATCGCGGCGGCGCGCCCCGGCGCCTGGCCGCGTTGTTCGCCGGCTTGGCAGCGGAAATCGCCAGCCGGTTCGCGGCCACGCTGGCGCGAACCGGGCCAACGTTCGCGGAACTGCAGATGATCCGGCGGGAGCTCCTGCGGCGCGTCATCACGCTCGACCCGACCATTGACGAAGCGCTCGGGGAATCCTCCCAGCTGCGCTATCACTCGCCCGTCCTGCAGTCGGCGGTGGCGGGTCTGTTCGCAGCGCTCGCCGCCTGGCGCCCGATCGCGCTCAGGCTGTCGACCATGCCCGACGATGCGGCCCGCCAGGCCGATGCCGTGCTGCTCCGCCTGCCGTCCGAATTCCGTTCGGCGCCGACGCCGGGCGATCCATCGCCCTGGCTCGCAGATCCCCTGGCGATGCGGCAACACTGTGCGGCCGCCGTCCGGAGATTGATTGCCCTGCCGGCCGGCAGTCCCTCGCTGCGGTTGATTGCCGACCAGGCGGCCCGCGTGCTGGCCGGCTTCTGCCATGCCCTCGACGGGCTGGCGTTGCTGACGGCCGAACCGGACCGGCGCGGTCGCCGTCGTGGTGCAAGGCTTCACGTCGCCGACTGGTTGCCGGCCCTGGTCGATGGCGGCCGCGCGTTCCTCGCCATCAGCGCCGCCGAGATCTTCTGGATCGCGAGCCAATGGCCGAACGGCGCCCTGGCCATCACCTGGACAGCCATTACGGTCATCCTGTTTGCGCCGCGAGCCGACGAAAGCTACGCGCGCGCCGTCAGCTTCACGGTGGGCAACAGCCTTGCCGCGGTCTTCGCCGCGGTCCTGCTGTTTGCCGTCCTGCCCAATGTGGAGACGTTCGTCGGCTTCAGCCTGGTGATGGCGCTCTATTTGATTCCGGTGGGGGCCCTGACGGCGCAACCCTGGCAGGCCGGGCTGTTCATTCCCATGGCCGCCAATTTCGTGCCGCTGATCGCGCCCGCCAACCCGATGAGCTACAACACCCTGCAATTCTACAATACGGCGTTGTCCCTGGTTGTAGGATGCGGGATCGGCGCCCTGTCCTTCCGCCTGGTGCCGCCGCTGCCGCCGGACCTGAGGGCCCGGCGGCTGACGGCCTTTGCGCTGCGCGACCTCCGCCGGCTCGCCACAACGACCGCCGAGCTGCATACGCGCGAAGAGTGGGAAGACCGCATGTACCATCGCCTCGCGGCAGTGCCCGACGCGTCCGATCCGCTGCTGCGCGCGCACCTGATGGCCGCGCTGGCGGTCGGCATCGCGATCATCCGCCTGCGCCGCGCCGGGCCCCGGCTTGGCCTCAGCCCGGAGCTCGACCTGGCGCTCGCTGCCTTTGCGCAGGGACGCAGCGCGGCCGCAAGCGCCGAGCTGGGGAGGCTCGATGGCCGCCTGGCGTCCGTTGCCGAGGCCGGCGCCGAGACTTCGCTTGCCGCCCGCGCCCGCGGCCGTATCCTTCTGGTTCGCGACGCCCTCAGCCAGCACCAAGCCTACTTCGACACGGGAGAAGCGGGTTGAAGTTCTTCGAAATCGACCTGTTCGGCGTCTATGTCGCGCCGATCTCGCTGCTGATGGTGGCAGCCTGGTTCGTCACCATCGGCCTGCGCTGGACGGTGGCCCGTTACGGCCTGCTGCGGCATGTCTGGCACCCGGCATTGTTCGTTTTTTCCATCTACATCATCGTGCTGTCGTCGATGGTCCTGGTCATCGCCCGCTGAAGCCATCATGTCCCCATCCGAAACCACGCCGGAGCAGGCCAAGGTCGTCGACCTTCCCGCCCGCGCGCCTCCTCCCACGGCGCCTGCCCGGCCCAGGCTCCCCACGGTACGGCTGCGGATCGTTCCGGTCCTGATTACGCTGGCCACGGCGGCCGTTGCCATCGTGCTCGGCTGGGCGATGTGGAACGCCTACATGGGCTCGCCATGGACGCGCGACGGCACGGTGCGCAGCTACGTCGTCACCATGGCGCCGGAGGTCGCGGGACGCATCGTCGAGCTGCCGGTGCTGGACAATCAGCTCGTCCGCAAGGGCGACGTGCTGTTGGTGATCGAGCCGACCGACTACCAGATCGCGCTGCGCCTTGCCGAGGCGGCCGTGCAGCAGGCCCAGGCCAATGCAGAGATCATCGATGCGCAGATCACGGTGCAGCAGGCGCAGATCGCCGCCAGCCAGGCGCAGGTGGAACAGGCGCAGGCGGCGGTGACGTTCTCGCAGGAGCAGGCGGCGCGCTACAAGGACCTGGCCCAACGCGAATACGGGACTGTGCAGATGGAGCAGCAAACGGCCTCGAACCTGCTGAAGGATCAGGCGGCGCTCAGGAACGAGCAGGCGGCCCTCACGCTCGCCCAGCGCCAGATCGCCACCCTCAAGGCGCAACTCGCCAGCGCCGAGGCGACGATCGCCCAGGTCTCCGCCAGCCGCGACCAGGCCAAGGTCAATCTGGAGCGTACCCAGATCCACGCGCCGGTGAATGGTTGGGTGACCAATCTGCTGGCCCAGCTGGGCGACTACGTCACCGTCGGCAAGAACGTGATCTCGCTCGTCGATGCCGATTCCTTCTGGGTGGACGCCTATTTCGAGGAAACGCAGCTGGCCTCGATCCGCGAAGGCGACCCGGCGAACGTCAAGCTGATGGGCTACGGCCAGACCGTGCGCGGCGAGGTCGGCAGCGTCGCGCGCGGCATCAACGTCTCGAATGCCCAGCCCGATCAGCAGGGGCTGGCCATCGTCAACCCGATCTTCACCTGGGTGCGCCTGGCGCAGCGCGTGCCGGTGCGCATCCGCATCAAGGAGGTCCCCGACGGCGTTCGCCTGGTCGCCGGCATGACGGCAACCGTCGAAGTCGAGCCGCGCGGCGGGCGGCACGCCCCTTGACCGGCGACGCCCTGGCTCACCGATGCCATCATCCCATCCGCTCCGGTGACCGGCTGTTCGTCAGCTATTGGTCCGACATGTCGCGGCCCGTCATGGTTTCGCGAACCCACTGGAGCCCGCCGGCGGGGGCTTATCTACCTGATCGACCGAATGAGTGGCCTGACCATCCTCGAACGAAGGTGAGATGCCCAGTCAATTGCCAGCCGACGGCCAGAGCCCGTGGCTGAAACGCGCCTTCGCGTGCTGGACCGGGCGGAGCTTCCCGTCGATACCGTCCGGCTCGCTCGGTTTCTCATCGACAAGATGCTCCAGCGGGTGCTGGCCGCAGGCGTGGTGAGCGGCCGCATCGTCGAGACCGAGGCGTATGACATCGGCGACCCCGCCGGGCACGCCTACCGCGGCATGACCCCGCGCAATCGGTCGCTTTTCCTCGAGCGCGGGCACGCCTATGTCTATCTCGCCTATGGGCGCTCATTCATGCTCAACGTCTCGAGCGAAAAGCCAGGCGTCGGCGCAGGGGTCCTGATCAGGGCGATCGAGCCGACCAGCGGCATCGGGTTGATGCGGAAAAATCGCGGCACCGAAAAGGTGCGAGACCTGGCGCGCGGCCCGGGACGGCTGTGCGCAGCCTTGGAAATCGATCGCCGGCTGGATGGACTCGACCTTTGTCGGGACGGTCCGCTCAGCCTCGCAGGCGCCGCTCAGTCATCCGGCGAAATCGGGCAGAGCAGACGGATCGGCATCACACGCGCGGCAGACAGCCGGCTGCGATTCTACGTTCGCGGGAACGGTTTCGTGAGCGGCCCGCGGACGCTCAACAGATGAAAGGTTCCGTCGACGCCCAGGCCAGTGACCGGCTGGCCGTCAAAATGGCGCCGGTCGCGATGGGCCGCTTGCAGATGTCGATCCCGTTGCTTCGACGATCGACCGATCAAGAAGCTGCGATTCTTTCAATCCGCGGTTTTGCCAGAGCAATGTAGTCGGTCATGCGAAGCGCCATCGACCTGTCGAGGCGGGCGGCGTTGAAGAACAATTCTTCCTGGTGGGCGAGGGACGGATCGGCGATCAGGGTGAGATCAGGGTGGAAGGCAAACGGCAGAACAGTTCCGGCAACGCTGCCGGCAAGCCTTTCGGCCACGTCCGTTGCCGCAAATCCTGCATAGGTCGCGCCATTGAACAACGACTTGACCCGAGCCGTGTCGATACGGGCATTGCCGGGAACGACGGCGAGAACAAAGCGCGATGTTTTCCTGCCGATCTTCACGATCAACACGATGCACTTTGCAGCAGCTTCAACAGGGTGCCCGCGAAGGGCGCTCACCTTGTCCGTCTGCCCCTCCGGCGCGTGATCGATCAATCGATAAGACGCCTTGTTGGCATCCAGCAAGGCGATCAGTTTCTCGTAGGTATCCGACATCACCGAGCGCCCCCTGCCGCCGTCTCGAGTGTCATACATGGTCGCGGATCGCCTTCTTGGCGGCAGCAATCGCCTTCTCGTCGCGCTTGTACATGGTCCAGCCCTTGATACGCTTGGCGCGCACCAGTCCCGCCGCTGTCAGGATGCGCATATGCTCGCTGAGCGTCGGCGGGCTGACGCCAAGCTTCTCGGCGATCAGCACGCCGCACACCCCGTCTTCCACGAGGTCGCCATCGACCTGCGAACGGAAATGGGCCCGCGGGTCCTGCAGCCACTCCAGGATCTGAAGCCGCCGCTCGTTCGCCAGCGCCTTGAGCGCGACCACGATCTCCATGTTTGACAATTAGCCAATAAGCTAATTAGTGTCAAGGCTATCGAGGTTCGGGGACAGTGAGGTGTACGGTGAGCGGATATCACAGGTTGGTCGCGCGGGATCGCATAGCCGAGGTCGAGCGATTGATTCGCCCGTATATCCGGCGAACCCCCGTCGTCGCCATCGAAGCGGCCGATTTCGGGCTTCCTCCCTTCCCCCTGCACTTGAAGTTGGAGCTCCTGCAGCACTCGGGCTCGTTCAAGGCGAGAGGCGCGTTCGCCAATCTCCTGCTGCGCGACGTGCCGCCCGCCGGCGTCGTCGCCGCGTCGGGCGGCAACCATGGCGTGGCCGTCGCCTATGCCGGTCGGCGACTGGGCATCCGGGCAACGATCTTCGTGCCAAGCATCACCTCGCCGGCGAAGGTGGAGCGCATTCGCGCCTACGGCGCCGAGATCGTGGTCGGCGGCGAGCGCTATGACGATGCGCTTGCGGCAAGCCGGCAGCGTATCGCCGAGACCGGCGCGCTGGGGGTTCACGCGTTCGACCAGATCGAGACGCTGCTGGGGCAAGGCACTGTCGGCCTGGAAATCGAGGCCGATGCGCCCGCTGCCGATACCTTGTTGCTGGCCGTCGGCGGTGGCGGTTTGATCGGCGGCGTCGCGGCGTGGCTCGGTGGCAGGATAAAGATCGTTGCGGTCGAACCGGATGGTGCCCCGACCCTGAACGCCGCATTCGCAGCGGGCCAGCCGGTCGATGCGCCGACAGGAGGAATTGCGGCGGACAGCCTTGCCCCCAAGCGCATCGGCGATCTGCCATTCCCGATCGTACAGGCTCATGTCGAGCCCGAAGTCGTGCTGGTGACCGACGACGAAATCCGGCAAGCGCAGGTCGCCCTATGGACCGTGCTCCGCATCGTCGCCGAGCCGGGAGGGGCGGCAGCCTTCGCAGCCCTGCTCTCGCGACGCTACCGCCCGGCTCCCGGCGAGCGCGTCGCCGTTCTGGTTTGCGGCGGCAACACGACTGCTGTCGACTTCTCTCGGCAGGTTCAATGATAGCCCACGTCGGCGCGCACCTTTCCGCGGAACACCCAATACGACCAGCCTGAATAGACCAGAATGATCGGCAGCAGGAACAGCGTGCCGACCAGGAGGAAGGCCTGCGTGCCGGGCGAGGAGGCCGCCTGGTCGAGCGTATAGTGATACGGAACGATCATCGGCCAGAGGCTGATGGCGATGCCGGCATAGGATAGCGCAAAGAGGCCGACGGCGCCGATGAAGGCGCCCGACTGGGACACGCCATTGAGCGCCCGCCACGTCCCAACGGCGACGAGAACGGTGGCAATCGGCACGGGCGACAGGATGAGCATGTTCGGCCAGGCGAACCAGCGCCTGGAAACCGCATCGTTCATCAGCGGCGTCCACAGGCTGACCAGCAGAATGGCGATCAGCACGCCCGCGAGGCATACGCGGCCATAGCGGCGCGCCCGCTCCTGGATGTCGCCCTCGGTCTTGAGCACCAGCCAGCCCGCGCCGAGAAGGCCATAACCGAAGATCAGCGCAATGCCGGTGAGAACCGAGAACGGCGTCAGGAAGTCGAACGCGCCGCCCGCGAAGACGCGGCCGTCGACCTTGAAGCCCTGGATGAAGGCGCCCAGCATGACGCCCTGGGCGATCGTGGCGATCGTCGAGCCGTAGCAGAAGCCCTGATCCCAGAAGGTCTTGCGCTCGGCGTCGCGAAAGCGAAACTCGAAGGCGACGCCGCGAAACACCAGCGCCAGCAGCATGACCAGGATGGGAAAATAAAGGGCGGGGATGATGATGGCGAAGGCGAGCGGAAAGGCCGCGACGAGCGCCACGCCGCCCAGCACCAGCCAGGTCTCGTTGCCGTCCCAGATCGGCGCAATGGCGTTCATCACGGTGTTGCGCGATCTGGTATCCGGCATCAAGCCGTAGAGCATGCCCACGCCCAGGTCGAAGCCGTCGAGCAGGACATAAAAGAAGATTCCGGCGCCCAGGATCAGCGTCCAGACCGGCACGAAGTTCAGCGCGTTCATGGCGACTTCCCTTCCTGCAGGAGTTGGACATCGACCGGCGCGCTCGGCCGCCCGCTTTCGACCGGCGCGCCGGAAACAGGCGCCGCCGCCGGGCCGTTGCGCACCAAGCGGGCCGCAATGAGGACGGCGGAGGGGTAGATGATCAGATAGACCGCCATGTAGGCCAGCAAGGACGCCAGCACATCGCCGCCCTTGAGCGACGGCGGCGTCGAATCGGCGGTACGCAGCAAGCCATAGACAGTCCACGGCTGGCGGCCGACCTCCGTCGTCACCCAGCCCGCCAGCACCGCAACGAAGCCCAGCGGCCCCATCGCCGTACAGAGCCGGAGGAACCAGGGACTGTCGAAAAGCCGTCGGCGCGCGCGCAACCACCAGCTCGCCAACACCACCGCCAGCATCAGAAAGCCGACGCCGACCATGATGCGAAAAGCGAAGAAGGGCACGGCCACCGGCGGCCGGTCCGCGGGCTTGAATTCCTTCAGGCCCTTGATCTCGCCGTCCAGACTGTGGGTCAGGATGAGGCTGCCGAGATAGGGCACTTCGATGGCGTAGCGATTGGTCTCGGCGGCGGCGTCGGGAATGGCGAACACGGTGAGCGGAAAGGACGGCTGGGTATCCCAGCGCGCCTCGATGGCGGCGAGCTTGGCCGGCTGATGCTTGGCCGTGTTGAGACCGTGCTGGTCGCCGAGGAATATCTGCAGGGGAACCAGGAAGGTGAGCAGCCAGAGCGTCATCGACAGCATGACGCGGCCTTCCTCGACGGACCGTCGCTTGCGGATCAGCCAGGCGGCGACCGCCAGCACCACGAAACCTGTGGTGACGAAGAAGCCCGTGACGGTGTGGGCCAGGCGGAAGGGAAAGGATGGGCTGAAGACGACTTCGAACCAGTCCTTGGGGAAGAAGCGGCCGTCAATGATCTCGTAGCCGGCGGGCGTCTGCATCCAGCTGTTCGCGGCCAGAATCCAGAACGACGAAAACAGCGTGCCGCTTGCTATCATCAGTGCCGCAATGAAATGCGCCCACGGCGGCACCAGCTTGCGGCCGAACAGGAGCACCCCGAGAAACGCCGCCTCGAGGAAGAAGGCGGTCAGGGCCTCGTAGGCAAACAGCGGGCCGACCACATTGCCTGCCGCGTCGGCGTAACGACTCCAGTTGGTGCCGATCTGGAAGGGCATGATCACGCCGGTCACCACGCCGACGCCAAAAGCCACAGAAAAAATCCGGATCCAGAACATCGAGATGCGCAGGTAGACGTCGCGGCCGGTCACGAGGTGCAGGCCCTCGAGGATCGCGATGTAGGAGGCCATGCCGACCGTGAAGGCGGGCAACAGGATGTGCCAGCCGATCACCCAGGCGAACTGTATGCGCGAGAGCAGCACCGGATCGAGGTCCATAAGAGCCTCCGCTAGCGTTCGACATTGGCCGCGGTCGTCTCAATACGCCCCGGCGACCAAACTGACATACGCTCCGTACCCGACGGTCGAAGTCTAAACCAATGCTGCCAGCAAGCCGAGTCGTACGGTCTTGAGGGAAGCGGCTGGCTCATCAGGTCGGCCTATGCAAGCCGCGTGGTGTTGCAGTGGTGTTGCACAGGGTCGTCGAGGGCGCACCACGGCTCGGTATCTTTCGTCGCAGAACATCTGAGACGAAAGCCGTTTCCGATGCTCACGCTGGGCCGGCCGCCACAACCGCGATCGGGTTCGTCCAGCGCAGCGCGTCGCGCTCCGGCCGGATCAGCGCCATGCCGATCAGGCCGCCCGCCAGCATGATGACGCCGCAGATCATGAAGCCGGTGTTGAAGCCGGCGAGCGGCGTCGCCGCCGTCTCGACGACGCTGCCCATGACGTAGGGCGCGAGGAGCCCGGCCGAGGTGGCAATCGCAGTGCCGATTGCGAGCAACGCGCCGCGCTGCGCGACCGGCGTCAGTTCGCTGACGACGGTCTGGCCGATCACGTTGATGACCGAGGGCACGGCGATGCCGATCGTCGCCAGCGCGATCTTGGCGGGGATGCCCGGCACGTACGGCATGACCGCCAAGGCCAGGCCGCCCAGCGCCACACAGCCGCCGCCCAGCAGGCCGCGCGCCACCCGGCTCGACACGCCGCGCGCCAGCAGGCGCTGCGAATACCAGCCGGCAGCAAAGACGACGACAACGGAGGCGCCGGCCGGCAGCGCGCCCAACAGGCCGATCGAGCCCTGCGCGAGCCCGAGCCCCTTGATCAGAAACGCCCCCTGCCACGACAGCGCCTGCGAGAGGCCCCAGTAGGCGCCGAAATTGGCGGCCCAGCAGGCCAGGATCGTCGGGCTGAGCAAGAGCAGTCGGTAGGCGATCCGGTCGGGCGCCTGCTCCTTAGTCGTTGCCCGGGCGGCGGCAGCGGCGGCTGCCGTCAGCGGGCCTTCGCGGCCGAGCGCGAACCACGCCGCCGTCCAGACGAGGCCGGCGATGCCGAGCACGCCGAAGGCCCAATGCCAGGAATAGCGGACGATCACCCAGTTGAGCAGCGGCAGCGCCACCATGATGCCGATGCCGGCGCCTTGCGCCACGATGGCGGTGGGCACGGTCCGCTGCTCGTTGGGAAACCATTTGTAGGCCGAGTGCAAGGCCACGGGAAAAGCCGGCCCCTCGCCGGCGCCGAGCGCGATGCGCGCGGCGATGATCGTCGCAAAGCCCGCGTTCCCGAGCATCGGGAACTGGGTCAAGGCCCAGACCAGCCCCATGACCAAGAGCGCCCAGCGCGTCTCGACCCGGTTGACGATGAAGCCGGTGACGATCGCGGAGACCGCGAACAGCAGGAAAAAGCTCGAGCCGAGCAGGCCGAACTCGCGCGGGCTGAGATGCAGCTCGTCCATGATCGGCACCGCGGCGATGCCGACCACCGCCTTGTCGGCGAAGTTGATCACCATGAACAGGAACAGGAGGGCGACCATCAGCCAGGCCTGGCGCGGCACCGCAGCTTGGTGCCGGGTGGCGGCGGCCAGCCGAATGGCGGCGCCCGGCGATCGAGACGTCTGGGTCCCTGCCGACATTTGGATTCCCATCAGGTGTCGATCGATGCGGCCTCGAACACCGCGGTCAGGATGCCGAGCCGGCCTTCCATGAGGTTTCGTCCCAGGTTGGCTGCAAGTTGCGCGAAGTCCGGCCCCATCACCACGCCGAGATTGGGCGAAGGCGGCGGACCCGACGCGCGCAGCTGGGCGATCCAGGCCTTGGCGGCCTCGGTGTCGTCGTGCCACGCCAGCGTGCGGAAACCGGCTGGCTCGATCGCCGCGCGTGTCGCGGTGGCTGTCAGGAGAAAGCTCGTCGCCGGCGTTCGCGCCCAGGGGACGGGATAGTGCGGCTCGCCGCCGTTCAAAACGACGTCGAAGGTCGCAAAACGTCCGCCCGGCTTCAGCACGCGGCGGATTTCGCGATAAAGCCGCGGCCGGTCGGAGATGTTCATCGCCACATGCTGCAGCAGCACGACGTCGAAGCGGCCCGAGTCGAACGGAAGCTCGAGCGCGCTGGCGGTCTCGAACGACACCTGTCCGCCCTGTCCCGTACGCTCGGTCAGATAGCGCGCGGCATCGACGAACGGCTCGCTGAGGTCGATGCCCGTAACCCGGCAGCCACAGGTCGCAGCCAGAAAGCGCGCCGGCCCGCCGACGCCTGAGCCGACGTCCAAGACCGACATGCCGGCAGTGATCCCGGCCAACTGGCCAAGCTCGGCGGTGGCCGCGAGCCCGCGGGTGTGAAACTGGTCGAGAGCGGCCAGTTGCCGGGGCGCGAGTCGCCGATCTTCCGGTCCAAGGGCGGCCAGCGCCGTCTTCAGCCGCCCGGTCAGGCCGGTCGCGCGATAGTGGTCGCGCACGTCCTCGAGAACATCGGTCATTGCGGCATTCCTCCAGGGCTTCGGATCCTCAGCCCGACATGGGAGCGCTTCCGGCGAGCGACTATCGGCGATAATGTTGATGGGCCATGAAGCAGAACTTCACAGTCCGGCAAGGCGCCCTCGACGGCGTGGAGGCGTTCCTGAGCGTTGCCCAGCACCGCAGCTTCCGCCGGGCGGCCGCGGCGCTCGGGGTGACTCCCTCGGCGATGAGCCAGGCGGTACGCGCCCTCGAGGCGCGCATCGGCGCCGTGCTGTTCATCCGCACGACGCGCAGTGTCGGCCTGACCGAGGCCGGCGACCGATTCCTGTCGCGCGCCAAGCCCGCCTTCGAAGAGCTGGTCGCCGCCAGCGAGGTCGCCCATGACCTCGGACAGCGGCCGGCCGGACTGCTGCGCCTGTCGGTGCCGCACGCCATGGTGCCGATCCTGCTGGAGCGGCTGATCGCGTCCTTCTGCCAGGCCTATCCCGAGGTCGAGGTGGAGATCGCCGCCAGCAAGGAGCTGATCGACCTCGCGGCCGAAGGGTTCGACGCCGGCGTCCGGCTGGGCCAGTTCATCGCCAACGACATGGTGGCCGTTCGGCTGACGCCGCCGTTCCCGCTCGTGGTCGTCGGCAGCCCCGCGTATTTACGCCGGAGGAAACGGCCCGAGCGCCTCGACGATCTGCGTCGGCATGCCTGCCTGCGCATGCGCCGCTCGAACGGGTCGATCGCGCCCTGGTCCTTCATCGACGGCAACAAGACGGTCGAGGCCATCGTCGCGGGACCGCTGATCGCCAATGACCTGCCCACCATGCTGGGCGCCGCCATCGAAGGCATGGGTCTGGCGCAAGTGCCGGCACCGATCGCTGCCGAACCGACAAAGGCGGGAAAACTCGTCCACGTCCTCAAGCCGTTCGCGCCCACCGCGCCGGGTGTATTTCTCTACTATCCCAGCCGCCATCAAATGATGCCGAAGCTGCGCGCCTTCATCGATCACGTGAAGAGCCGCTCAGACGCTGCCAACAAAACCTGAACTTACATTGCCGGTCGACCTTGCCATCCGTGTGCCGGCGTTGGTTCAGAAGGGGTCCTCGCGCCTGGGCCTACGCCTCGGCTTTTCCATCGCGGATCGCGTCGAGAGGCGAATCGATTGGGCAAACCACACCGCTCGGCAGGTAGTCGATCCGAACGTCGCCCTTTAGCTCCAGTGCCAGCGCCTGCTCGATCATGCGGGAGCCGAAGCCCTTTCGCTTCGGGGCGACCACGGTGGGCCCGGCGTTTTCCTCCCAGCGCAGCCGGAAGCGCTCGTCAGTCGCGGACCATCGTACCGAGACAAGGCCGCCTTCGGCTGAAAGCGCCCCGTACTTGAGCGCATTGGTGGCCAGCTCGTGCAGCGCCATGGAGAGCGCAATGGCGCTTCCGGGATGCAGGCACAATTCTTCGCCGTCGAAATTGAGACGCTCGCGTCCTCCGCGGAGATGGGTGCAGCGAGGCGCGCGCGACATCATGCAGCTGGGCGCCGTTCCAGTTCTGGTCGGTCAGCAGGCTGTGAACCGAGGCGAGAGTCAGCAGGCGCTGCTCGAATTCGGAATGGGCGGTCACGTCGATGTCTTTCAGGGTGACGGCAGCGATCGACTGGACGACCGTGAGCGTGTTCTTCACGCGGTGATTGAGCTCGTCGAGCAGCAGCTTCAGGTGGCTCTCGTAGCGGTGACGCTCGGTGACGTCGGCCGCGGCGCAGACGGCGCCCTGGACCGCCCCGGCTCTGGCGCGCAGAGGAGCGGCGCGCATCAGGAGCGTCTTGCGATCGCCGTTGTCGAACCGGACTTCGAGCAGCTCGTCCCTCACCTCCTCGCCGCGCGCCGCCCGGTGCAGGGGCCGCGCGCCGGGAGGAACTTCTTCGCCGTTGCGGTAGACGCGGAAACCCGCCGGGTTCTGTAGAACGACCGCCAGGTCGGCTTCACGCGGCAGGCGCAGCAGGTCGAGCGCGCGCCGGTTCCCGATCACGTTGCGCAGGTCGCGGTCATAGGTGAACCACACCGCGGTGGGAATGGTTTCCAGTGCGGTTTCGAGCTCGACCGTGTGCTTCCTGAGCGACTCCTCCGCCCGGTCGCGATGCTCTTCGGCTTTTCTGTGGTCGGTGATGTCGCGAAAGATCACCCCGAGACCGTCGCCCAGGGGAAACATGCAGTAGGAGACCCATCGATCGCCGATCATTGACAGGGTCTCGCCCTTTACGATCGTGCGCCGCGTCATGGCATCGAAAAGAATCCGCCCGCGTTCGGCGTGGACATCGTGCGCGAAGACATCCCACAACTTTCGACCCAGCATCTCTGTCGCCGGGCGGCCGAAGTGGCGCGCGGCGTCTTCGTTGTAGAGCGTGATGCGCCACTCGCCATCGACGGCGTAAAACGGCTGCCCCATCCCCTCCAGGATCGTGTTCAGCAGGATGTTGGGGTCGAGGGGCGCGGCCATGGCACGACTTTATCAGAACGGCCGAGCGCGCGCCCTTGCCTTGCAGCAGGCGTCGCAAGCAACACTGGGGAGCGCACCCCTACGTATCCCCGCACCCGTCCTCCTTGTAGCGCTCGATGAGTCGAAACACCCACATGTACAGCACCTGTGCATGTGCATCGCCGGCCCGCGACGCCGCTTCCAACTGTTCAATGACGCCCGGTGGCGGCATCGTCACCGTGGCGCAGAATTCGGTGTACTGGGATCGAGCGATCTCTTTCTCGAAGAGGTGGAGCTGATGGATCAGCTGCTGGTCGAGTGTGATCTCGCCTCGAGGAGCGCCAGGAGGCTCGGCACCGAGCGCGGTGCGTGCGCCACTGGAGACGAGCAGCAGGGTCACGATCCCTCCTGCGATGAGGAGGAACCACTTGCTGAGACGTGAAAATGCACTCATTGCGAATCGCCCTTTCGGTGCGCGGCTCGGCCACCCCCGGGTGCCCAATGGGGAAGCCGAGCAGCGATCTGTTCGCAGAACGTAGTGGCCTCGATGCAGGTTGCCGGCGGCGTGGCATCAAAAGGGATCGAAGACGGCAGTGCTGGAATTGCCTATGCCACGGCCCGCAATTCGCTCCGGACGGCGCCGTGCTCAACGGACCCTTCTGGGGTGGAGAAATGCGCTTGGCCTACCTAATTCAAAAGACAGCCGATAGGGATATAAGACCGCAATTTGGCTTCAAGGCGAAAGGACACGTAATGACAAAGAACACGATTTGCCTGTGGTACGATAAGGACGCCGAGGCTGCTGCCCGGTTCTACGCCGAGACCTTTCCCGACAGCGCGGTGGGGGCCGTCCACCGTGCCCCCAGTGACTACCCCTCCGGCAAGAAGGGCGACGTGCTGACGGTCGAATTCACAGTTGCCGGCGTCCCTTGTCTCGGCCTCAACGGCGGTCCTGCGTTCAAACATGACGAAGCCTTCTCGTTCCAGATCGCCACCGACGATCAGCACGAGACCGACCGCTACTGGAACGCCATCGTCGGCAATGGCGGCCAAGAAAGTGCGTGCGGCTGGTGCAAAGACAAGTGGGGCGTCTCCTGGCAAATCACGCCGCGCGTGCTGACCGAGGCGCTGGCGGCCGGCGGCGATGAAGCAAAGCGCGCGTTTGATGCGATGATGGACATGAAGAAGATCGACGTCGCCGCGATCAAGGCGGCGCGGCGCGGCTGACGTTCCTATGTTGACCCTTGAGGATTTTGCAGATCCTCAGCGCCAGTCCCTTACGATCTTTCCCTCGTTCCAAGGGACACGCGTCGACTTCGCTCATTTCCTTTCGCAGCTCCTCCGACGAGGGCCGCCGCGCCTTCACGCTTTTGGACGAGGCACCGGCCATTCCCGATACGGTCTGGGGCCGCTTCCGCGAATACCTCGCCGGCGGCCGCTTCGCCCATCGCTCGAGCCTGCAGCAGGGAGGGATCGTGAGTTCAAATCTCGCGGGTCCGCCACTTGCCCTTCCGTACACTTCCAGCGCCCAAGCGCGCACAGCGAACGCGAACCGGGCACACGGTATCACGACCCTCAGTCCAGCGTCTCCAGCAGCCGCGCGCAGAGATAGGTACGCGGCATCAGCGAGGAGAAATAGATCTGCTCGTAGGCGGCGTGTGCGCCCTTGCCGTCGGCGCCCAGCCCGTCGAGCGTCGGGATGCCGAGCGCCGCGGTGAAGTTGCCGTCGCTGCCGCCGCCGGTCAGCGGCACGTCCAGGAGCTCCTTGCCGATCTCGCGGTAGAGCGCCTGTGCCTTGCCAAACAGCTGGGCGATGCCGGCGTCCTTCTGGTAGGGCGGCCGGTTCATGCCGCCGCTCACGGTGACCTCGACGTCGGCGCCGATCGGCTCGAGGCCCAGGAACCAGTGCGTCATCTCCTCGGCGAGCTGCTGGCTGGGCACGCGCAGATCGATCTCGGCCGTGCATTCCGCCGAGACGACGTTGACGCCCGTGCCGCCCTTGATCAGCCCGACATTGCAGGTGACGCCGCGCGCATAGTCGGTCTTGCCTTCGATGCGCAGGATCTGTCTGGCCATCTCCAGGATGGCGCTGCGGCCGTCTTCGTGACGGACGCCGGCATGCGAGGCGCGGCCCTTGACCGTCATGACGAAGCGGCCGACGCCCTTGCGCGAGGTCACGACCTTGTCGCCGTCGCGGCCGGGCTCCATGACCAGGCAATATTTGTGTCCCCTGGCGGCCACCTCGATGCGCGCCCGCGAGGTCGGGCTGCCGACCTCCTCCTCGGGGATGAACAGGAAGGTGACCGGCAGCCTGGTCTTCTTGCCCTGACGGATCAGATGGCGCAGCGCGTAGTAGGCGATGTAGCCGCCCGCCTTCATGTCGTAGATGCCCGGCCCGAAGACGCTGTCGCCCTCCTGGCGGATCCTGAGGTCCTTCTCGATCATGCCGATGGGATGCACGGTATCGAGATGGGCCAGCACCAGGATGCCCTTGGTCCCGTCTTGACCCTCGCCCTGGCTCATCTGCGGTGGCGTCCTGCATTCCAGGATGTCGCCGAAGCCGTCGACGCCCGGCGTGCGCTCGAGGGTGAGGCCGAGGTCGCGGAACTGGCTCTCGACCTTGTCGACCACGACGTTGACCGCCTTGGCATCGTGGCTCGGGCTTTCGATCGTCACCCACTCGACGATGCCGTCGAGCACTTCCTGGGGATCGATCTTGGGTTCGTTCTTCATTCTTTCAGCAGCCATGGCACTCGCTTTCCCGGAGATATCGCGCGACCCACCGGCCGGCGCGGCGTTTCTCGCCAAGAGGTTTCTCTCGGTCCTAGATGGACAACCCGAATGATGCAATAGTCACGGTCAGCGGCACGTTGAGCACCGCATAATCGCCGCGGCGCTTGGTTCCACCGCAGTTGGGGAGGCGACATCATGCCGGCGATCGCCGATTGGGATGCCTACAACGAGGCGGTGTCGCCGGAATTGATCGGCGATCCGCAAAGCCCGGTCACGCTGTCGCTGCGTCACCCGACCTACCCTGCCGAAGCCGACTGGGCGGGCAGCGATCCGCTGGAGCTCAGGGGCATCGTGGCGAGCTATCTGTCGAAGGCAAGAGAGCGCCTGGGCCTTCCCGAGCTCTTCTCCTCCGGCTCCGATTTCAAAGTGCCCATGGCCTGGCTCAAGTTGCCCGACGGCGACAACAGCTCGGATCCGCGCGAATCGTTCTGGGTCGCCCGCTACGAGGATCCCATCCACAAGGAAGGCACGATCGAGCGTTCGGTGGTGTTCGTTGCGGGTGAGTCGTGGCTCGTCAACGACAGCACCGCAGTGCTCGGCAGTCGCCTGGGCCTCAGGGTCGTCGCCCACCTCGTCAAGCAGGGCAGCGCAGCGTGGAAGGTGCGCGTGACAAGCGTCGCCTGTTCGGCCGGCCTGCCACAGGCGCTCGCCTCGCAGGCCATGCTGATCAACGAAGTCAATGAATTCTACAAGTACGTGTTCGATCAGGCCAACATCCTCCCCCTCCATGACCTCATCCGCCAGTTTGCCGGGCTGCACCGCCACACGCGGTTAGCGATCAATGGCGTGCGGGCCATGGCGGTCAACGGCCGACCGTCCGGCACCATCCATGCAACAACCTCGCAAAGGCGACAAGGCGGGCGCCGCGATCGCGAGCGTGCCGCCGACGATTCCCGGGCGGAGAGCTATGACGACCTTCGGGCGGTGAGCTATGCGCTGACCTTGCGCTTCGCCATCGCCCATGACGGCAGGATCGCCCCATCCACACCCACCGTGGAGAGATCTCCCCTGGTGGCGCATGCCGCGCCGCCGGTGAGGGCAGATCTGTTCACGCAGGACCCGGCTTCGAAGGCTGGCTTGGGCAAGCTGATCGAGTCCCGTCCCAACCGATCGCCCGAACGCCTGAACGCCTTCAAGGACAACAGTGTCCGGCTGGAGGGCATCGGTCTCGATTCCCAGGGCGATTGCATACTCGCGGACGATCTCGCCCTCGTGGACGTTCGGCAGTCCACGCTCGTCAGCGGCGATGCAAACGAAGGCGCGAGCCAAGAGGTCTGTCCGGCAAATGTCGTGGAGCCGCGGACGAACGACTTCGCCGCTCTCGGCGGTTACGAACGCGCACGCGGCCGCTTCGACCAGTACCATCTTCGTTCGCTGTTCGAGACCATCATTGCCTACGGGCTGTGGCCGAACGCCTATTTCCGCTTCGCCATCAACCCGCTGCAGATTCGCTATCGGTCGCCGATCACGCCCGGACCGAGCAAAGACGGCAAGACGGTGAATGCCCAGGTGGACTTCGATCCACCCGATTGCGACCTGATCGCCAACACGCAACCGTGGACCACGGACGTTCTGAAGCCGCTGCTCGTTCGCTTCGCGCTCGCCGACCTCAAGCGCTCGGCGTCGCGCCGCCAGCCGCTCGGCCTCGTCGCCGACCCGCGGTGGAGCTGGCACGAGTACTGTCACGTCCTCCTGGCGGCTCAGACCGGCATGCTCGAGCTTCATTTCGCCCACAGCGCGGGCGATGCCCTTGCCGCCATCGTGTCGGATCCCTGGTCGGAGCTGGTGCAATACCCGTGGCCGCGTGGCTACACCTTTCCCTGGGTGTACCTGCACCGGCGCCACGACCGTGCGGTCGACAGGGGATGGGGCTGGAGCGGACGCCGTCACCGGCCCGACCGGTTTCCCGCTGTCGGCTGCAACTGCCAGCACAAGGGCTACGATTCCGAGCAGATCCTGTCGACCTCGCTGTTCAGGCTCTATCTTGCTCTCGGAGGAGATACCGTCGACGCCAGCGGCGCAGCCGACCGGCCGGCCCGGCAGGATGCCGCCGATTACACGGTCTATCTCATCCTGCGGGCGATCAAGCTGATGCCGTCGTACAACGTCAATGTCGTGGAGACCGCCGATCAGTTCGTGACGACGCTGATCGACGCCGATATCGCGACCTGGCCGGCCGCAAGCGGCCCCCTGCAGCATCGAGTCGGCGGCTGGGCGCACAAGGTCGTGCGCTGGGCCTTCGAGGCCCAAGGCCTGTACGCGACCACGAATCCCCTGGACGTGATCAACACGCCGGGCTTGCCGCCACCGGTCGACATCTTCATCGATACGGGCCGGCCTGACTCGGAGGGGACATACACGCGCGGCGGCTATATGCCGGTCTCGCTCGATTGGCGCGGCACCGGCCGCAAGCCGTGGCATGCGGCCGACGATGCGCTGAGGATCGTCGGCGGCGAGATATGGGTCGATGTGCGCAATCGGGGATCGAATGCGGCCAACGGCGTGACGGTTTCGGTCTGGTACATCGTGCGAAATGCCAACGCCGCCCACCCTCCCGACTGGGACCCGACGAAATGGACCAAGATCGGCGACAGCGGGCCGGCTGCAGTGCCACCCTGGCCGGCACCGGCGGTGTCGTTCGGGCCCTTCATGGCGCCGCCGGCCCAGCCGGCGACAAAGCGCGTGTGGATCCTGGCGATCGCGGACTGCGCTTGCGACCGCGCGAATTCCAACCCGCTCACGAGCCTGCCCTGCTCGATCAGTCCGCTGTCGATCGTCGACCTCGTGGCCGGCGACAACAATCTCGGGCTTCGGGTGATTTCCCAGCCCTAGATCCACTCGCTCCTGGCCAGGTTCAGGACGCGGCGGAAGCTCGGGCAATCGATCAGGTCCCTGTTCCGTACGATGTTGGCCATCAAGGCGTTCTGCGGCGTGGCGCCTGGCACGATCGCAGTGGGATCGACCGGCGATTTAGGGCCCGCCGCAGGGCGCACCGGCCCCTTCGTCAGCAGCGCCCAGATTGCGCCGGCGAACCAGCGACTGGCCAGCGAGTCGGACGGGTAATGCACACCGGCGCGCTCCCTGTTCCTGGCAAGCCGATCGCCCAGCCACAGAAGCGGCCCGGTGAACTGGTAGCTCGTACTCATCACCTGGTCGATCGTCGGCTTGATCAGAGGGCCAACCGGATCGACTGCCCCCCCGCCGCCCATGGGCGGCACGCCCGGCGTGGTCGGCTCGCCAAATCGTTGCTCGATCTGCGGGATCTCGAGCAGCAGCAGGGCGATGAAGTGGCCGAGGAAGGAGTGACCGCTCGGGAATGACGGATGACGCGGCGGACCGAACGGCGGCACCAGCCCGGGCGCGATCGTCGACGGCCGGACGCGGCCGAAATGCTGCTTGTAGTTCATGTAGAAGACATTGCCGATCGCGAGGCCGCAGCGGATCAGCTCGATGGTCCACGGGCGACGTTCGCCGTCGATCCCGAGGAAGCTTATGATGTAGGCCGCCAGGCCGTCCGCCTGGCTGTTGATCTCGCCCATGAAGCGATCCCGATCGTCCTCCATCAAGTCGAACAATTCGTTGATTTCGTCGACAATGAATGGCTTGAACTGAGTCTGCCACAGCAGGTGGTCATTGACGGTGAGCCATCCCCTGTCGATCAGTTCCTGGTCCGTGTCGAAGCGCCATTTGTCGTATTCCCGGGCGAACTCGCAGGCTGCCAGGATCGATGGCAGCGAGGTGTCCTCGCCGCGCAACCACATGCCGAGGTGGGGATCCCAGCCCAGCGTCCAGAAGCGAAGCGAGGGATCCCAATCGTCCGTTTGCCAATGCAGATCGTAGCCGGTCGGAGTGGGGTCGGTGATGAAGGCATCCTGGCTCGGAAACGCCCTGCCGCCGTAATTATCCGGCGCGAAGTCGAGAGCCCAAGGCTTGAAGCCGAGTTCGAGCGGCGTGGCATAGTAGCTCCAGGGAATCGGCGCCAGGGCACCGAAGCCGGTGCCGGTACCAGTTCCCGTCCCAGTGCCGGTTCCTGTTCCAGTGCCGGTCCCGGTACCAGTACCTGTTCCCGTCCCGGTTCCTGTTCCCGTTCCAGTACCTGTTCCCGTTCCGGTACCTGTTCCCGTCCCTGTTCCAGTGCCGGTCCCGGTGCCAGTACCTGTTCCCGTTCCGGTTCCCGTGCCCGTTCCGGTTCCTCTTGCTGAGTCGGCCATGTTGCCCTCCCCCGTTCTCGAATTCACTCAGTCCTTAGCCATCCTTCTGCCAACCATGCCGCGACGTCCGAAGGTCACTCCGGAAGGCCCGCGAGCCTCAGCCCTTCGGCGAAGCGCTCGAGATCACCAGGCCGCCTGAGCGGGTACCACGATGCAAACACGGAAACCCGAAAACCCGGTTCGAGCGCCAGGACCTGTTGGGCCGTCGTCCGCGCCGCGTCGAGATCGCCTGCCAGCGCCAGCGACGCGGCGAGAGTGCGATTGCAGGCCGAGAAACGCGGATTGAGCCGCTGCGCCTTGCGCAGCCAGCCGATCGCCTGGTCGTAGCGGCCGGCCACGAACTCGGCCAGACCGGCAACGGTGCAGAACCAGAAATTCAGCGGGTCGAACGGGCTCAGCCGCCACGCGTTGCGCAGGCGTTCGAGCGCCTCATCAGGCCGCCCCAGGAAGCAGTAAGTCGAACCGCCTATTCCCCAAGCGAACGCCGAATTTTCGTTGAGCTGCAGCGCGCGATCGAAGAGATCGACCGCGGCGTCCAGGCTGTGGTTCAGGAACCCCTGGATGTGCCCGGCCACGGCGAGGCAGAAGGCGTCTTCCGGGTCCAGTTCGACGGCGCGCATTGCCGCGCTGATCGCCTTCTCGGCGTCGCCTTTCAGATCGGTCGAACGACCTTCGCCCCTTTTCAGGTTCAACCACCATGCCAGGTAGGCATGCGCCTGGGCGTAGGAAGGATCGCGCGTCACGGCCTGTTGCAGGAAGTCGCCGGCTTCGGCGAACTGGCGGGTGTCCAGCGAGTAGAGCAACGACAGCGCACGAAGCACGCAATCGTATGCGTCGAGGCTGTCGGTCGACTTGGTGAGAACTCTCGCGGATTCGGCCTGGTAGACCTTGGGCTCGATCTCGGCGGCGATCCTGGTGGCGATGCGGTCGTGGAATTCGAAGATGTCGCTGTCCTGGCCATCGAACTTGTCGGCCCACAGCGTCCGGCCGGTCGTCACGTCGGTCAATTCCGTGGCAATGCGCATGTTGGACTTTCGTCGCCGAACCGTGCCCTCGAGGATGTAGCGGACGCCGAGCTCGCCGGCGATGCTGCGGCTGTCCATCTTCCGGTCCCGGTACCGCAACGTCGAATTCCAGGCGATCACATACACCGCATGGCTGCGCGACACGCTTCTGATGATGTCCTCGCTGATTCCCTCGCTGAAATAGGCCTGATCGGCATTGCCGCCCAGGTCGCGAAACGGCAGTACCGCAATGGCAGGACGCTTCGTCCACGACAGATGCGGCTGCCGCGGAACCGGAATTTTGATGCCGGCTTCAGGCGGATCGACCCGATAGACCCGAACCGGTCGACTGATATTCTTGAGATCACGCTCCCCAAGATCGCCAAAGCTGACCGTCATCTTGTTCCACACGTAATCGCGAACATTGCCGGTGACGACCACCTCGCCGGGCATGGCGAACTGCAGAATGCGCGCCGCGATGTTGACGCCGTCACCGATGATCGTCTCTTCATCGACGATGACATCCTCGACATTGATCGAGATTCTCAACGACAGCTGAAGCGATCCTTCGCCTATGCCGAGCTGGGACACGCCGCGCTGTGCTTCGAGTGCCCAGGCAACGGCATCGACGGCGCTCGGGAACTCCACCAGGATACCATCGCCGGCATTGTGTTGCAGGCGGCCGTGGTATTCGCGGAACTTGGGCTCCAGCAGTTCCGAACGCATGACCTTCCAGGCGCGCAATGTCTGGAGATCGTCACGCTCGACGTGACTGGACCAGCCCACTACATCCGCAAATGCAATGGCCGCGAGCCGTCGAGTCACGGAAGATACTTGTTCCATACTACTCTCGCATCGGCCGGTGGCGACCTCCCGGAAAGAGGCCCGGTCAAAAGCTCATAAGTCCGGCGCCCGACAAACCCTGGCGTCACGCCGCAATGGCGAGTCGTCCACCTGCCGCCAACACCCGAGGAAATAGCCTAACAGCCTGCAACCAGTGGCACTAGCGTCAACTCCACGGCCAGGACGAATGAGCCGCTCGACGTTGCAAGGAATCCTCAATCGAACCGCCGGTCGGTCCCGCTCGAACGACCGGCGCGCAAGTCTCTACCGATCTTCGCCTTAAGGTTGCCCCAATCCGACGGCTTGATCGCTTGTCGACGGGCCGCGCGATCGCCCCCGGAAAAATCCGGGAACGGCATCACGTTCTATCGGACTGCCCGCGGAGGCGATGCCGCGATGCGGCTTCCTCGGGGCAAGAGGCTCGCGGCTTCAGACCGGATCCCACGTGAAGTATTCGGGCGAACGCTTCATGTCGGTGAAGTAAGGCTTCATCGACGGCACGGCCTGTTCGGCGATCGCCTCCAAGGTCCAGCCCTCGGAATTGTGCACCGAGCGCACCGGCCGGTTGGCGCTGAACAGCATGATCTCGTTCATGCGCACGCCGAAGATCTGCGAGGTGATGCCGTCGGCGGCGTCCGACAGCAGGAACACCGCCATCGGCGCGATCTTGGCCGGCGTCATCTTCTTGGAGCGCTCCAGGCGCGCCTTCTGCGCCTCGGTATCGGCGGGGATGGTGCCGATCATGCGCGTCCAGGCGAACGGCGAGATGCAGTTGGAGCGGACGTTGAACGCCGCCATGTCGAGCGCGATCGAGCGCGACAGGCCGACGATGCCCATCTTGGCCGCCGAGTAGTTGGCTTGACCGAAATTGCCGACCAGGCCCGAGGTTGAGGTGAAATGCACGAAGGCGCCCGACTTCTGCTCCTTGAAGTGGTTGGCGGCGGCGCGGCTGACGTTGAACGCGCCGTTCAGGTGCACGTCGATCACCATCTTCCAGTCGACGTGGCTCATGCGGTGGAAGATGCGATCGCGCAGGATGCCGGCGTTGTTGATGACGCCGTCGATCCGGCCGAAATTCTCGACCGCGGCCTTGATCATGCGGTCGGCGCCGGCCGGATCGGTGACGCTGTCGGCATTGGGCACCGCCTTGCCGCCGGCCGCCGCGATCTCGTCGCAGACCTTCTGGGCCGGCGTGGCGCTGCCGGAACCTTCGCCGTCGACCGCGCCGCCGAGGTCGTTCACCACCACCTTGGCACCTTCCTTGGCCGCCAAAAGCGCCATCTCGCGGCCGATGCCGCCACCCGCGCCGGTCACCAGCACGACCTTGTCCATCAGCATGTTGGGCATCTCTTGCTCCCTCTCTTTACGGTTCCAGTTTCGGGGCCCGCGGCCTTGGGCGCAACAGCCGGGCGCTCAGCACGGTGAGCAGCGCGAACGGCATCAGCCCGATCACCAGCGGCATGGCGACGTAGCGGCTGCCGATCAAGGTCAGGATCGCCACGGTCACCGTGCCCATCGCGCCCATGCCCATTTGCGCCAGGCCGGCCAGCGACGACGCCGTGCCGGCCAGCCGAGGAAACATGCCGATGGCGCCGGCATTGGCGTTGGCCACGATCATCCCGGTGCCGAAGCTCAGCACCATGTGCGGACCGACGATGGCCCACCAGGTGACGACGCCGCTGAGCGACAGAATCGCCATGACCGACAGGGCCGCTACGTGGAACCAGCCCGAGGCGCGCATGATGACGATCGGCGCCACCCGGCCGACCAGCCGATTGTTGACGAGGGTCCCCGCGGTGAAGCCGGCGACCGAGAGCAGCACGATCAGGCCGAATTCGCGCGGTGAAAAGCCCAGGTGGTCCTGCAGGATGAAGGGAACGCCCGCGAGCATGCCGAAATTGATGGCGAAGGCGAAACCCAAGGTGAGCACGTTGCCGAGGAACTGGTGATCGCGCAGCATCTCGCCCGATCCGCGCAGCAACTTGACGAGATCGATGCGGTCGCTGCGGAACTTGTTGGTCTCGCGCAGGCCCGCCAGGGTGACCGCCAGCAGGACCGCGCCGAAGGCACCGACGAACCAGAAAGTCGCGCGCCAGCCCAACCATTCGCCCAAAAAGCCGCCGAGCGTCGGCGCCAGGGACGGCGCTATGTTCTGGCCGAGCGATATCCAGCTCATCACCAGCGGCATTTCCTGGAACGTGTAGGCGTCGCGCGTGAGGGCGCGACCGATCACCGAGCCCGACGCCGCGCCCAGGCCCTGCAGGATACGCAGGCCGATCAGCCCGCCGATCGACGGCGCAAGCGAGCAGCCGAAGGTGGCGCAGGTGAAGAAAACCAGCCCGCCCAGCAGCACCGGCCGGCGGCCGTAGCGGTCGCTGAGCGGCCCGTAGAAGAGCTGGCCCATGGCAAAGCCCAGCATGTAGGTGGTGAGCGTGAGCTTGACGCTTTCGGCGCCCGCACCAAGATCGGCGCCGACCGACGGCATGACCGGCGTGTAGATGCTCATGGTGAGCGGGCCAAAGCTGCCCAACGCCACCAACAAGGCGACGTAGCCGGCGGAACGCGGAACGAGACTCACTTCTTGGCGGCTTCCAACGCACCCTCAGCGCCGAAGTCGCCGCCCAGGCTGCCGCCCAGCGGCATCTCCTCCTGGGCACGCGTCATGCGGGGATAATAATGACGGAACGCGCCGCGGATCTCGTCGAACGGGATGTCGGCAAAGACGCCGCGATAGCCGAGATACTCCATGTGACGCCGCCCGCCGAGATCGAACGGGTGATAGATCGAATTGGTCACGCCGTCCCAGTCCAGCGGCTTCAGGCCGAAGCGCTCGGTCAGTTCCTTGTTGAAGGCGGGCGTCGCCTTCACCCAACGGCCGTCGAGCCAGACCTCGGTGTAGCCGTGATAGTAAAAGGTATCGCCGCCCATCAACTCGGAGAGTCGCTTGGTGGTCATGTGGTTGCGCACGTCGGCATAACCGACGCGGGCGGCAATGCCCGCGGCCCGGCAGACCGCGGCCATCAGCCCAGCCTTGTTGACGCAATAACCGTGCCCCGCGGCCAGCGTGGCGCTGGCGCGATAGGCCTCGCGCTTCATCGGCGTGTTGTAGGGATCGTAGCGCAGACCGTCGCGCACGGCATAATAGAGCCGCAACGCCTTCTCGCGGTCGCTGCCCTCGCCCGCCACCCGCCTTGCATAGGCCGTGATTTTAGGGTGCTGTGAATCGATCAGGTCGGCGGGCCGGCCATAGGCTTCGAAGCGGGCGCCGTCGCGCACCGTGTCGTCGCGGTCGGATGTGAGGGAATCGTAGTTCATGTCGCGCGTTCTTTACTGCAACGGTCGGGAAAGTACATGAGCCAAGACGCGCAATTCACACATGCGCATATGGTGCGCTTCGAACGCGTGCTGCCGGGACCGATCGAAAAGGTCTGGGCGGTGCTGACCGACACCCAATGGCTGCCCGGCTGGTATGGCGCCGGCGCCATCGAGCCCCAGGTCGCCGGCAAGGTCGAATTGATGGGCGGTCACATCAGGGGCGTCGTCACGCAGTGGGATCCGCCGCAGCGCCTCGCCTACAGCTGGAACGTCTACAATCCCGGCGACACGGTCTCGCCCTACCCCGAATCGTACCTCAGCCTGACGCTCGCGCCCTCCGGCAACGACGTTGCGCTGACGCTCGAGCATCTGCCGGTGCTCGAGCGCTTCGTGAAGCTGAATGCCATGGGCTGGCACACCTATCTCGACATGGTGGCGGCGGCGGCGCACGGCGAGACGGTGCAATCGCGCGATACCTACATGGCGAAGAACGCCAAGCGCTACGGCATCGACCTCGCCAATCCGCTGGCTTGATTCCTCGGCCGGTCGGAGCGCTCTGCATGCCGGAAAAAAGCGTTGACCACGAGATGCCGAAGGCGGCTGCAGGACGCCGCGGCCTCATCCTGGCGGCGTGCATGATGGCGACCTTCATGACCGCCGTGGAGACCACGATCGTGGCAACGGCGATGCCGACGATCGTTGCCGACCTCGGCGATTTCCATCTCTTCAGCTGGGTGTTCGCCGCCTATCTGCTGGCGCAGGCGGTGAGCATCCCGATCTACGGACGGCTTGCCGATCTCTATGGCCGCAAGCGCATTTTCTTCGTGGGCGCGAGCGTGTTCCTCGTGGGCTCGACCCTGTGCGGCTTCGCGCAGGGAATGTTGTCGCTGATCGCCTTCCGGGCGCTGCAGGGCATCGGCGCCGGCGCCGTGCAGCCGGTGGCCTACACCATCGTCGGCGACATCTATTCGCCGACCGAGCGGGCCCGGGTGCAGGGCTTCCTCTCGAGCGTCTTCGGTTTCGCCGCCGTCGTCGGACCGACGCTCGGCGCCTTCCTGGTCGAGCATGCGACCTGGTCGATCGTCTTCTGGATCAACCTGCCGGTCGGCGCGCTCGCCTTCGCCATGCTGGCGGCGTTCTTCCGCGAGCGGCCGCATCGCCGGCCGCCGCGTATCGACTACCTGGCGTCGATCCTGCTGATGCTGGGCGGCGGCGCCTTGATGATGGCCATGATCCAGGGCGCAAGCCTCAGCCCCTGGATGCTCGCCGCGTGCCTCACCGTGGGCGCGGGCGCGCTGGCCGGGCTGGTGCGTCGGGAACGCCATGCCGAGGCGCCGATGCTGCCGTTCCGACTGTGGCGCAACCGCGTCATCGCCCTGGGCAACGCCGGCAGCTTCGCCATCGGCGCGGTCATGATCAGCGTCGGCGGCTTTCTGCCGATCTACGTGCAGGGCGTGATGGGCCGAGGCGCCGCGACGACCGGCGCAGTGCTCGGCACCATGTCGGTCAGCTGGGCCGTCGCCAGCATCGTGGCGGGGCGGGTCATGCTCCGCACCAGCTACCGGACGAGCGCGTTGATCGGCGGGACGGCGCTGGTCCTGGGCAGCCTCGTCCTGGTCGCCCTGACACCGACGCGGGATCCGGTCTGGGCCGGGATGGGGGCGCTGCTGGTCGGCATCGGCATGGGTTTCTGCAACACCACCTATCTCGTTTCGGTCCAGGCGGCCGCGGCGCTGGGCGAGCGCGGGGCCGCGACGGCGTCGAGCATGTTCATGCGCATCGTCGGTCAGTCGACGGGGGCGGCGTTGTTCGGCGCCCTGGTGAATGTCGGCCTGCTGCACTACGCACCGGCGGCTGAGGACGTGGCCCAGCGGCTGATGGAGCCGGCGTTGCGCCACAGCCTCGGCGCGGCCGAGATCGCGACACTCACCGCGGCAATGGCTTCAGCTCTCAGGAATGTCCATGTTGTGGGCGCGCTGATCGGGCTCGTCGTGCTCGCGCTGGCCGTCCGCTTGCCGCGCGCCCTCAACCCTGCCGCCCTGCCGGACGTCAGAGGGCCGGACGTCAGAGGGCCCGACGTCAGAGGGCCGACGGTTCGTCCGCCGACGTGACCAGGAAATGCGCGTTGGCGGTGGCGACCGGCTTGGAGCGGTCGTCCTGCCAAGCCTCGGCGAAGACATTGACCATGCGCCTGCCCTGCTTGGTGACCTTGGCCGCGGCGATGACGTCGAGCGGCCGTGCCGAGCGCAGGTAGTCGACCGTGATATTGACGATCTTGGGCACCGTCTCGGTCTCGGTCTCCCACAGCAGATGGAAGATCGCCGCCATCTCCAGCATGGCGCCCAGCGTGCCGCCGTGGATCGCCGGCAGGAACGTGTTGCCTATAAGGTCGTCGTGAAAGCGCATGCGGGTCAGGAGCTCGCCGGTGCCGTTCTCCGGCGCGATTTTCATCCAGCGCGCATAGGGTATCGCCTCGGCGAGCCGGGCCACGTCGCCCGACTTGCGCACTTCGGCCAGGCGCTCGAGCAACCTGCTCATGGCTTGATCTCCAGGCCCATCGCCTCGCGGCCGATCGACTGCGGACGCGTGACCTCGCCCTTGGTGCCCAGCATGAAGGTGCCGGCGGCGGCGGCGATCGGGTCCTTGGCGTCGCCATGATGGGCGAAGGCGCGGGTGAAGGCGACGGAGCGCGTGATGCGGTAACACTCCGCCTCGGCAATCACTGCCTGGCCCGGCGTCGCCGGCTTCACATAGTCGATGCGGAGGTCAAGTGTGGCGAACGGCTTGGGCTCCTTGAGCAGAGTCGCCACCGACATGCCGCAGCAGCCGTCGAGCAGCGCCGTCAGTGGCCCGCCGGCCAGCACGCCGGTCTCAGGATTGCCCACAAGCTCTTCGCGCCAGTCGAGCCGCATCGAGGCAAAGCCCCGCCGCGCGTCGACGATCCTGATACCCAGCGCCTTGCTGTGGGGAATCGTGTCGGAGAACCACATCTGGAAGAACGCCAGACGCTGCTCGCGATCGGCTAACGGGTTGACCATTGTCTACTCCTGCTCTCCCTCTCCACGCAGGGGGTATAGAGATATCGAGCGGACTTGAATACTTTTGACAGCGCTCCGATTCTCAGCCGTTTAGTACCGACATATCTGCCGCACATTGTTACGCATCAGTTTCCTAAACCGGTGGTCGGAGGTCGGCAAAGTGGGCGAGCTTTGTGAAGAAGGTGCCAATCCCGGTGAGATTGCCGCCCGGACGCGCGAGGCTCATGACAAGGCCTTCCTCGAGCGGATCGGCGGTGCTGTGGAATGCGATCGGGATGGTCGCGGTCGTCAACTTGGCCGCAATAGCGGCGGCAGAGCCTCGCTGGCCTCAGTCAGGTAGAAATGACCTGCCCTCATGGATGAACACGCGATATCGTTTGGCCCGTACCGACTCCTTGCAGCGCAGCGGCTTCTGCTCGAGCGCGACAAGCCGGTGCGGCTCGGCAGCCGCGCCTTCGATATCTTGGCCGCCCTGGTGGAACGCGCCGGTGAGGTGGTCGGCAAGGAGCAACTGATCGCCCGAGCCTGGCCACAAACCTTCGTTGAAGAATCGAACCTCAAGATCCAGGTGGGCGCGTTGCGCCGCGCCCTCGGCGACGGCCAAGGCGGCAATCGCTACGTCGTCACTGTTCCGGGGCGCGGCTACAATTTCGTTGCCCCGGTACGACGCGAGCAGGCGTTGCCCGCCACGCCAGCGCCACCGGTTCCCTCGACGATGCACAATCTGCCGTTCGCAGTAACGCGCATGATTGGCCGCGACGACGCGGTGGCAGCGCTCGTCGCGCGGCTTTCGCGCGAGCGCCTGGTGACGATCGTGGGAGCCGGCGGCATCGGCAAGACCACGATCGCCCTCGCCGTCGCCGAGCGCATGATGGCCAGCTATGAACACGGAGTCTGGCTAGTCGATCTGGCGCCACTCGGCGACCCGCGCCTGGTGCCAAGTGCGGTTGCGACCGTGCTCGGTCTGGAGACCCGCACCGAAAATTCGCTTCACAGCCTGGTCGCCAAGCTCACGGATCGTCGGATGCTGCTGGTGTTCGACAATTGCGAGCACGTCATTGATGCGGTGGCTGGCTTGACGGCGGCTATTCTCCGCGGAGCGCCAGGTGTGAACGTCCTGGCGACCAGCAGAGAACCGCTCGGGATGGCAGGCGAACGCGAGTACCGTCTTCTGCCGCTCGGCATCCCGGCAACGTCGTCGAGATTAACGGCAGCAGAGGCAGCGGCTTTCCCCGCCGTTCAGCTGTTCGTCGAACGTGTAAGGGCGATCATCGAAGATTTCGCGCTGACCAATGCAAATGCTCCAGCGGTCGCCGAGATCTGTCGCAGGCTGGACGGCTTGCCGCTGGCCATCGAGTTCGCTGCGCCGCGCGTGGAGGTGCTGGGAGTCGACGGCCTTGCTTCCCGCCTGGACGACAGCCTCCAGCTATTGGGAACACGACGTCGCACGACCATGCCGCGGCATCGGACCATGCGGGCCGTGGTCGATTGGAGCTACGGCCTGCTCGGCGAAGAAGAGCAGGCGTTTCTCCGGAGCCTCGGCATCTTTGCCGGCGGCTTCACGGTCGAGGCTGCTGATGCAATGCTTCCGGGTGCAGCAAGGACACGCAACAGTGCGCTCGACCATTTGGCTGGTCTGGTAACGAAATCGCTGGTTGTCGTAGACGTCAGCGGCGCCCAACCGCGGTTCCGGCTGCTCGACACGACCCGGGCCTACGCGATCGACAAACTGGACTCAAGTGGCGAGCGAGAACGCATGGCGCGCCGCCACGCCGAGTACTACCTCACCCTCTTCAAACGCGCCGAATCGGAAGTGCCTGCGCGGCCCACAGCCGAGTGGATCGCCGACTACGCCAGAGAAATCGACAATTTGCGCGCCGCGCTCGACTGGGTCTTTTCGCCAGGTGGCGACGGATCAATGGGGATGGCGCTGACCGCGGCCGCAGTCCCTTTGTGGATGCGTCTATCGCTGCTTGAGGAGTGCCGCAGTCGCGCCAAGCAGGCACTTGGCGCTCTTGGAACTGGAGGGACCCGGGACCCGCGCGAGGAGATGAGGCTGCACGCCGCGCTGGGCACATCGACACCCGAAGCTGCCGAGTTGGGCGAGGCGTTCACGAAGGCACTCGACATTGCGGAGAGCCTTGGCGACTCGGAGTATCAGCTGCGCGCGCTCCGGGGCCTGTGCTTCTATCACACCGGGAGAAATCGATACCGTGCTGCACTGCCATTTGCGCAGAAGTTCCATGATCTGGCAGCAAGGGGGGCGGACCCGGGCGACCAGCTGTTCGGCGAGCGCATGATGGGCGTGGCAAAATATTTTCTTGGCGACCAGGTCAGTGCGCGGCGTCATCTGGAGCAAGCACTGACTCACCATGCCACCACAGACCACGGACGGGATGTCATTCGTTTCCAGATTGATCCGCGATTATCTGCGCGTGTGTTCCTAGCGCGAGTGCTGTGGCTGCAAGGGTTTTCGGATCAGGCGGTGCGAACTGCCGCCATAAGCGTTGGAGAGGCACAGGCGACGGGTCACGCAATGTCGTTCTGTTACTCCCTCGCCTGGGCGGCGTGCTCGATCGCGCTGTGGACGGGCGACCTGGCCGCCGCAGCGCGCCATACAAGAACGCTGCTCGATTGTTCCAGAGAGCATAGCCTGACGCTTTGGAGCGGATTTGGTGCCAGGCTTCAAGCAATTCTTGGCATCGAGGAAGGCGATCTCGACACACAGAACTGCGGCGGCAGTACGTCGACCCTGACCGGATCGCCGAGCACAACCTTAGCTGCCGGTTTCATGGGTGAGCTGGTGGAAGCCTTCGTCCGTGCCGGGCAGATCGCTGAGGGGCTCGCGGTGATCGAAGCGGGGTTCGGTCAGTCCGAGGCAGGCTGGCTCGCGCCTGAGTTGTTGCGGCTCAGGGGCGAACTATTGCTGTCGCAAGGCGCGCCCGCAGCTGGCGAAACAGCGGAGAGCCTCTTCCGGCAGGCGCTCGATGAGGCGGGCCAACAGCAGGCCCTGTCCTGGGAACTGCGCGCGGCGACGAGCCTTGCCCGCTTGCTGCGCAATCAAGGCCGCCTTGTCGACGCCATCGTTTGCCTCCGGCCGATCTACACGCGTTTCACGGAGGGGTTTGGCACTGCCGACCTGATTGCGGCAAAGCGGCTTCTCGATGAATTGGGCAATAGAGTTCCGCGCTGAGCTTCCTACCGAAACGAGCTCGCTGCCGGAGGCACCCCGGTGTGCGGCGCTCGCTTTCACGTAGTCGATACGCATTATGCCCCCCACGAAGTGGGGAGGCCCCGCGCGGCCCCTCGGGCCTTGGTCGAGACGACGAGGTCGCGCCATATGCGATAGCCTTGCCAAGGCGGTGGGAGGAAAGCAGTTCAAAGGCCCATCTGCCGCGCGGCGAGATCCTTCATGATCTCGACCGAGCCGCCGCCGATCGACATCACCTTGGTCTCGCGATAGATGCGCTCGACCTTGGCGCCGCGCAGGTAGCCCGCGCCGCCGAAGACCTGCATGGCCTCGTTGGCGCAGAATTCCAGGGTCGAGGTCGCGAGGTTCTTCAGCATGCAAATCTCGGCGACCGGCTTCTCGCCCTGGCCGACCCGCCAGGCCAGGAGCTCGAGCGTCGAGCGGACGGCGTTGATCCGCATCGCCATGTCGACCAGGCGGTGGCGCACGACCTGGTTGGCGACCAGCGGCCTGCCGAAGGTGTGGCGTTCGCGGGCATAGGCAATCGCCTCGTCGAGGCAGACCTTGGCGTAGCCGCAGGCGCCGGCCGCCATGCCAAGCCGCTCCTGGTTGAAGTTCAGCATGATGCCGATGAAGCCCTTGTTCTCGACGCCGATCAGGTTCTCCACCGGCACCTTCACATTGTCGAAAAAGAGCTGGGCGGTGTCGGAGGCCCACCAACCCATCTTCTTGAGCTTGGTGCGCCCGAAACCCTCGCGGTCGCGCTCGATCAGCAGCAACGAGACGCCGCCGGCCCCCGGCCCGCCGGTGCGCACGGCGACGGTGTAGTAGTCGGCGCGCATGCCCGAGGTGATGAACATCTTGGAGCCGTTGACCACATAATGGTCACCGTCGCGGCGGGCCATGGTCTTGAGGCTGGCGACATCGGAGCCGCCCGACGGTTCGGTGATGGCCAGCGCGCTGATCTTCTCGCCGGCCAGCACCTCGGGCAGGATCTTGCGCTTCATCCATTCCGGCCCGAGTGCCGCGATCGGCGGACAACCGATCGTGTGGCTGTTGAGGCTGGCGTTCACCCCGCCGCTGCCGTGGCGCGCCATCTCCTCGGCCTTGATGATGCCGAAGAACGGATCCGTCTGGACGCCGCCATATTCCTCGGGGAAGCCGAGCTGCAGCAGGCCGGCCGCCGAGGCTTTGCGGTAGAGCTCGCGCGGGAACTCCTCGGCCTCGTCCCACCGGTCGACATGGGGCATGATTTCTCGCTCGACGAAACGGCGGACGGTGTTGCGAAAGGCCTCGTGTTCCTCGCTGTAGAACGGGCTCGGCGGGACAGAAGCAGGCAGATGCGGCTGGTGTGAATCGGCAACGGCCATCGGGGCGTCCTCCGCTGCGGTTGTTACACTTTATGGCAGCAGCGCATAGCGCGTTGACAGCGCTGAACAGCCGTTCATATTTGCAGCCAATGAGGCGGCGACAGACCGCCCGGCTGCAGGGGACGGAAACTGGTTATTTTTCTTCAACTCACCCTCAATGGGCTGGCTGTCGGCTGCATCTACGGCCTGGTCGCGTTGGGGTTCGTGCTGATCTACAAGGCGACCGAGCTGGTCAACTTCGCCCAGGGCGATCTCCTCATGCTGGGCGCCTTCGTCGCCTATATGGCGGTGGTCTGGTGGGGGCTCGACTACTGGGCGGCCTTCGCCATCGCCGTGGTAACGATCGGCGCCTTCGGCGCGCTGCTCGACAAGCTGGTGCTGCGCCAGGTGATCGGCCAGCCGCAGTTCGCCGTCGTCATGCTGACGATCGGGCTCGGCGCCATGTTCCGCACCTTCGCCAGCGTCACCTGGGGCTCGGAGATCTACACCCTGCCGACCCCGTTCGGCGGTGTCACCCAGGTGGGCGGCGTCACGCTCAGCCACCAGTACCTGTCGATCATCATCGGCACACTGATCCTGTGCGGCGCGCTTTACGCCTTCTTCAATCACACGCGCCTCGGCGTCGCCATGCAGGCGACCTCGCAGAACCAGCTCGCCGCCTACTACATGGGCATCCCGGTGAAGATGATCTTCTCCCTGATCTGGGCGATCTCGGCCGGCGTCGCGGCAGCGGCCGGCGTGCTGCTCGCCCCGGTGACGCTGATCGACATCAACATGGGCCTCGCCGTCGCGCTGAAGGCCTTCGCGGCGGCGGTGCTGGGCGGCTTCGGCTCGATCCCGGGCGCGCTGGTCGGCGGCATCGTGATCGGGCTGATCGAGCTCTATGCCGGCGCCACCCTGCCCGACGGGTTCAAGGACACGGCGCCGTACATCGTCCTGCTGGTCATGCTGGCGGTCCGCCCGCAGGGCCTGTTCGGCATGATGACGCGCAAGAAAGTGTAGGCGCGGACCATGCGTTTCCAGTTCAAGACGTCCTACGACCAGGACATCCGCCTGTTCCGCGACAGGGTCTCCGCCTCCTGGTACGGACTCTTGGCGGTGGCCGCGCTCGCGCTGCCCGTGATGCTCTCCGAGTACTATGTCGGCGAGACGACCTGGGTGTTCATCTACGCGATCGGCGGCATCTCGCTGATGGTGCTGGTCGGCTATACCGGCCTGGTTTCGCTGGGCCATGCCGCGTTCCTCGGCATCGGCGCCTACGCCCACGCCTTCTTCCTGCAGCATGGCATGCCCTGGGTGGTATCACTGGTGCTGGCCGTGCTGATCACTACCGCGAGCGGCCTCGTCGTCGGCTTGCCGGCGCTGCGCATGACCGGCATCTACCTCGCCATCGCCACGCTCGCCTTCGCGGTGATCATCCAGGAAGTGTTTAGCCGCTGGGAGTCGGTGACGCACGGCTTTGCCGGCATGCCGGTGGCCAAGCCCGTCATCTTCGGCGTGCCCTTCGAGGACGACCGGTCGTTCTACTATCTCTGCCTGCTCTTCCTGGTGCTGGCGCTGTGGCTGACGCGCAACCTGCTGCGCTCGCCCACCGGCCGCGCCTGGATCGCCATCCGCGACAGCGAGATCGCCGCCCAGTCGATGGGCGTCAACCTGGCGATCTACAAGTCGATGGCCTTCGCCTACTCGGCCGCGCTGATGGGGCTGACGGGCGCGCTGTTCGCGCACAAGATCGCCTATCTGGCGCCCGACATCTTCACCATCCTACTGTCGATCCAGTTCCTGCTGCTGGTCATCGTGGGTGGCCTGGGCTCGCTGCACGGTGCGGTGTTCGGCGCCATCTTCGTCGCCCTCCTGCCGCCGGTCATCGCCATCCTGCGCGATTCGATCCCCGACAGCATGGCTGACGCCGCATCGACCACCGGCGTCGCGGCAATCGGCGTGGTGGGCGAGCTTATAGGCAACTTCCTCAAGAAGCCCGGGGTCGAGGCCGGCATCTTCGGCCTCATCCTGGTGCTGGTGATCCTGCTCGAGCCGCTCGGCATCTACGGGCGCTGGCTCAAGATCAGGCTCTTCTTCTCGACCTTCCCGATGTACAAGGCCGCCACCTTCAAGCGCCAGAAGAGCTACATGCGCTCGGAGAGACTGCGATGAGCTTCTTCGAGGCCGACAAGCTCGCGATCAATTTCGGCGGCATCCGCGCCGTCGACGGCGTGAGCTTCGCCGTCGAGCAGGGCGAGGTCTTCACCATCATCGGCCCCAACGGCGCCGGCAAGACCACCATCTTCAACCTGGTGAGCCGCATCTACGAGCCGACCGCGGGCCGCCTCAGCTTCAACGGCACCGACATCACCAACGTGGCGCCGCACCAGATCGCGGCGCTGGGCATCGCCCGCACGTTCCAGAACATCGAGCTGTTCGAGCATGCCACGCTCCTGCAGAACCTGCTGCTGGCGCGCCATGCCCACAAGAAGTCGGGCTTCTTCTCCGAGCTGCTGTTCCTGCCGTCGGTGCGACGCATGGAGATCGAGCATCGCGAGGCCGTCGAGAAGGCTATCGACTTCCTCGATCTGCAGCAGTACCGCGACAGCCTGATCGTCAACCTGCCTTACGGCGTGCGCAAGGTGACGGAGCTGGCGCGCGCGCTCTGCACCGATCCCAGGCTGCTGCTGCTCGACGAACCGTCATCCGGCCTCAACGTCGAGGAAACCGAGGACATGGCCTTCTGGATCGAGGACATCCGCAATCTGCTCGGCATCACGGTGCTGATGGTCGAGCACGACATGAGCCTGGTCTCGGCGGTGTCCGACCGCGTCCTGGCGCTGAACTACGGCCGGCCGATCGCCATGGGCACGCCGGCCGAGGTCCAGGCCCATCCCGAAGTCATCCGCGCCTATCTGGGAGGATGAGGGGATGACGATGACGCCGTTGTGCTCCGCCGCCTCAAGCTCCTCTCCCCCTTGGGGGAGAGGTTGGGTGAGGGGGTTCGACAGCACGTGCGTGGCACCCCCTCACCTAGCCTCTCCCCCAAGGGGGAGAGGAACATGAGGGGAAAGTAAAGTCATGACCGCCGAGCCCATCCTCCGGGTCAGCAACATCGAGACCT
>Ga0210399_10000160_pt1 | contig 53579 bp, 47 predicted proteins | sample IncBWC14MmetaG_FD_150865 | JGI IMG/M metagenome (GOLD analysis project Ga0210399, IMG submission 150865) | Forest soil microbial communities from Barre Woods Harvard Forest LTER site, Petersham, Massachusetts, United States - Inc-BW-C-14-M | ecosystem: Environmental > Terrestrial > Soil >...
CGGTGTCGGCTCGCCTTGCGTTACGTCTACCGACGGCGCCAACAACATGATTGTATGGTCGGTAGGCACCGGAGGCGACCAGCGATTACACGGTTACGATGGAGATACGGGCGCGGTTGTTTACAGTGGGGGTGGCCCAAACGACGTGATCGGAGGCTCCCACTCATACAGCACTACCGGCATTGTGTCTCGCGGACGTATCTACGTCGCAGGTGACACCAGAGTCTATGTCTTTAAAGTGCCGGTACCGGCACTTCAGCTCACCTTAGCAGTTTCCCGCAAGACGCACGGCAGCGCGGGTACTTTCGACATTCCTCTCCCGCTCTCAGGAAGTCCCGGTGTGGAATGTCGTACCGGCGGAGCCATCAACGACTACACGCAAGTGTTTACTTTCACTAACAACGTTGTGAGCGGCGATGCCAGCGTGACCGGCGGCATCGGGAGTGTCTCCGGGACGCCGGTCTTTTCCGGTAACACCATGACGGTGAACCTGACCGGCGTCGCGGACGCGCAAACACTCACAGTCACGTTGAGCGGCGTGACCGACGAGTTCTCCCAGGTTTTGCCTGACACACCATTGAGCGTGAACATGCTCATCGGTGACACAAACGGCAACGGCACGGTCAACGCCACCGATGTCGCGCAGACCAAAGGCCAAGTTGGCCAGCCTGTAACCAGCAGCAACTTCCGGACGGATGTGAACGCCAGTGGTATCATCAACGCCACGGACGTGGCAATCGTAAAAGCGCACTCCGGACAAAGTATAAGCGCGCACCGCGCGCGGGCTCGAAGTAGTGTCGCAGTGGCAGGTCGGCATTAGCTCAGGGCCGCGCCCAAATCTAAAGGTGCAGCGGCTTCTTTGCTGGGGTTTACTCGAAGCATCCAATCACACGTAGCGACAACCGATAGATTCACATCGCGCAACACGGCGTCCACACGCGCGCGATTTGGTGACAACGTGCAAACCGGATCCGTGTTGCCGGCGTTTCCGGTCAGCAACGCGGCCTGACAGCGGCAACCGCCGAAGTCGATTTCCTTTTGCGGACAACTCCGGCAAGGCTCCGGCATCCATTCCGTTCCGCGGAAGCGATTAAAACTTTCCGATCGACGCCAAATCCAATCCAGCGACCGGGCTCGCACGTTTTCGAAACGCAAATCCGGAATTGCGGACGAGGCGGTCGGGCAGGGAAGAACGTCGCCGGTCGGATTGACCGTGAGGTAACGCTGGCCCCAACCATTCAGGCACGGCTTTGGCCGGGTCTCATAATAGTCTGGCAGCACATAAAAGATGTCGATCTTGCCCGCGAGGCGCGCCTTTGCCGCCGTCGCAACCTCCCGCGCTCGGGTAACTTGTTCGCGGGTCGGAAGCAATGCGGCGCGATTCAGAAATGCCCAGCCGTAAAACTGCACGTTCGCGAGCTCGACCCGCTCCGCGCCCAGCGCTTCCGCCAGACCAATCATCTGCGGCAGGCGATCGATGTTACGCCGGTGAATGACGAAATTCAGGCTAAGTGAAATGCCAGCTGCGCGAATAAACGATGCAGCGGCCAACTTGCGCTGATGCGCGCGCACGCCCGCGATTTCGTCGCCTAGATCGGCATCGTCCGATTGAAAACTGAGCTGCACGGAGTCGAGCCCCGCCTCGCGCAATTCGCTGGCCCGCGCTTCGTCCAGACCGACACCGCTCGTGATGAGATTTGTGTAAAGTTTTCCCTCACGCGCGCCGCGAACGAGTTCGGCCAGATCGCGCCTAACGAGTGGTTCACCGCCGGAGAAACCGACTTGCAACACGCCAAGCTCGGTCGCTTCACGGAGCACGCGACGCCATTCATCCGTCGTCAATTCACCGTCATTTCGCGCGTGCGTCGGGTTGGAGCAGTACGGACAATGAAGTGGACACCGATAGCTGAGTTCGGCGAGCAATGCGTAGGGTCGCGGCGCCGTCATGAGATCTCCACGAGTTTGCGGCGCTGCAAATCAGCCAGGATTTCGCGCACATCGACGGCAAGCGTCGCCAGATCGACCTCGTACTCTTCGGCCAATCCAAGGGCGATGTCGCTCAGCGGTCGTCCATCGCAGCGGGCGAGAATTTCCTGGGCGGTTTCGTTCAGTTCGACGATGCCTTCCGGGAAAAGCAGCACGCTTTTACCGGTCGCGGAATCGATCTGCAACCGGACTCCGCTCGCAAGCCGCGGTCGGGCGTCATCAGTGATTTGCGTCGGCATAAGCATGATGAATCGCGTCAAGCATGGACCAGAGAACATCGCATTTAAATTCGAGTGCGCGGATTGCGGCATTTTGCAGCTCGCGTCTATTGCAATGTTCCAGAGTAATCGCGAGCGCTTCGCCGGAATCGCGCCGCGCTTGCGTGACTCTACGGCGAAAATAATCGAGCCCGCTTGGGTCGATCCAGGCGTAGAACTTTTCGAAACCCGCCAGCCGCGTCGCCATCAGATCAGGCGCAAAAAGCTCCGTCAGCGAGGATGCGATCGCGACCGGCCACGGCTGCGTGCGTGCAAAGTTCACGTAGGCATCGACCGCGAAACGTACTCCCCGCTGCAGATGTCGATCTTCCAGCAGTTCATTGCGCGACAAACGACACGCTTCGCCGAGCCGCAGCCACGCTTCTATGCCGCCTTCGTTCTCGCCGCTTCCGTCGTGATCGACGATCCGATGAATCCAGATCCGGCGCACCTCGCGCAGCGGACAATTCGAAAGAATCGCAGCATCCTTAATTGGAATATTGGATTGATAGTAAAATCGATTGGCCACCCACCCGCGCAACGCGTCGGGCGACAGCCGGCCTTCATTCATCGCCACGTGGAACGGATGTTTATCGTGATAAGCGCGGACACCGACCGCGCGCAGGCTCGCGGTGAAAGTTTCGCGATCCAGAAGTTCAGTGGTCATAAGACAACTTCTAATCCATCGCACGCGATCTCGATCCCGGCATGCTCGACTTGCAGACGTTCGCTCGATCCGGGCATGAAGATCGGATTGGTGTTGTTGATGTGCGTGTATATTTTTCGGCGCGCCGGCGAATGACGCATGAAATCGAGGCTGCCGTCGCTGATCGGCAAATGGTTCATCTCTCGCGCGCTGCGAGCGGCCGGCCGAACAGCGCGCAGTTCGTCGTCGCTCCAGAATGTGCCGTCGAACAGGACGACCTCCGAATTGTGAACTGCGTCGCGCAGTTCGGCGACGATTTCACCGACCGCTGGCGCGACGAGCGCGGTAGCGCCCGAGGTTTCATCGCGCAATTGAAATGCGATGCTCTTGCCCAACTCAATCGCGCGATAAGCGATGCCGGCGCCTAACGACTGGAAATCGCCGGTCGTCGTTCGCCATTCAATTTGGCAGAACGGCTTGAGAACGTTGTCGATCCAACCGAGCGCGGCCTGTGTTTTGTCCGTCGCATAAACGATGAGCGGCGTCGCCTGTTGCCGCATCAGTAACAAACCGAGACAATGATCCAGATCGGCATTGGTGAGAAGAACACCCGCAATCGGGCTGTTGCGCAGCGAATCGCCTCGGGGTTGCAACTCCGGACAGCCTTCTGTTTGTCGCGCCAAGTCCGGCGAAGTGTTGATCAAGAACCAGCGCCCATCGTTGCCACTGATGGCGATGCTCGATTGCGTTTGCGGCGGAATCTTTCGGTTGCGCGCGGCGATGCAGTTCGCGCAGGAACAATTCCATTGCGGCAGGCCACCGCCGGCCGCGCTCCCGAGAACACGGATGCGAATCGAATTACTCCCGCTCGATCAGATCGCGCCCGCGTAACACGTGCACTCGAAAAAGATCGGCACGTTTTTCACTGCGGGTTTAACCCATTTTTTCTTGGTGCTTTTCATCCACGCCCTCCCTTTATATCGCCAACCGATAGGAGCTTGCAATAACTTTGTATCTATTGTCGAGCAGAATCAGTGGACATGCTGGGGCACAAGCTTCCAGTTCGCCACAGGACGAATCGGTCCAGTGTGCGGACCTGTGGGGCAAGTGGGCGTCCTCGCCTGCGAGTTTGGATAAAATGCTCCCTCCTCCCAGAGACAAGATGATCACGTGAAGAAATGACGAAGCTCGAACGACGGATGACGAAGGAATGACGAAAGGACCGGACGCGCCGGGCAAAATTCTTGCCGGCTCTCTTGATTTTGGATTGGAGATTTTCGATTTACGCCGCGGTTTCGCCGACCCGCAAGCTCATCCCCATGAGGCGAAAGATCCGGTCGCGCTTTTCCAGATAGCCGGGCGAATCGAGGTGGCGCGGCCGGGGAAGATCGACATCGACGACTTCCTGGATAGTGGCGGGACGATTGCTCATGACGAGGATGCGATCGGCGAGTTGGACGGCTTCCTCGATATCGTGCGTGACAAAGAGAATTGTCTTTCTTTTCGCTTTGCCAGATGCGCACCAGATCGGCACACACTTTTTCGTTCGCAATAGGCTTTAAAGAAATTGCCTTCTTCCGGTTTCTCGAAATGATACCTTAACGATCTGATGAGAATGGCCAAGCCGCGGTATGACTTTGATTTCGCTGTGGCCGGTGGCGGTCCTGCTGGCTCGTCGGCGGCCATCTCGCTAGGGCAGCGTGGTCATTCGGTTGTTCTTTTTGAGCGCGACACGTTCCCGCGATTCCATATCGGCGAGTCGTTGCTCTCGACCGCCAACGACGCGTTCGCGGCTTTGGGTGTGACCAAGAGGATCGAGTCAGCCTGTTTTCCGGAGAAATGGGGTGCGCGCCTCTACACGCATGACGGTCGGAGTGGCCGGTACGTTGACTTCACCGACGTTCGAGAGGTCAACAGGCCTCAGACGTATCAGGTGTGCCGCGAGGAATTCGATCGCATTCTGGTGGAACGAGCCCGCGAAGTGGGCGTCGAGGTTCGAGAAGGCTGCCACGTGACCGCGTGCGAGTTTGCGCCGGATGCGGCAATCCTCGATGTCGCGTCACGCGCCGATGTTGCGACCGGGCGTGTTGTTGCGCGCGCAGTCGTCGATGCCACCGGCCGCCGGGGGTTGATCGCTCGAAAATTCAATCTGCGCACCGAGGAGCCCCTGCTCGCCAATATAGCAATATTCTCCCACTACACGAACGTACCGCGACTAGGAGGAACGCGGCCCGACGACATCCGACTTATTGCACGCAGCGACGCCGGCTGGTTCTGGCTCATTCCAATTTCAAAAGAGTTGACGAGCGTCGGGGTCGTTCTACCGAAGCTCCTTTATCGCAGCTTGGCCAACGGTTCGCCAGAGGAGACGCTCAACGGCGCGATCGCCGATACCCCGATTGTCGCCGAGTTAATGCGCGAGGCTCGTCGCGAGTGGCCAGTACGTGTCGAGAAGGATTTTTCGTACAGTGCTTCGGTGTATGCTGGCCATCGCTGGATCTTGGCCGGAGACGCAGGATCGTTTCTCGATCCCGTATTTTCGACCGGGGTCTCAATCGCTATGGAATCAGGGATTGAAGCCGCTGCCGAGCTCCATCGCGCGCTGGCAAGAGATGATTTCTCAGATGCGAGCTTCGCGGCGTTTTCTCGTCGTCAGCGCAAGCGATTTAAGAGGTTTCGCAGGTTTGTTGTGGGGTTCTACACCCCCCAGTTCCGCGACGTCTTTTTCAGCCCGCACCCGCAGAGGCTCCTCTTTCGGTCAGTCGTCACCATGCTTGCGGGTAAGTGGAACGCGAGTTTGTGGACCCGCTTTCTGAACCAGCTGTTCTTCGGTATCGTATCGATCCAGAAACGTTTCAACATAGCGCGCCCCATCTTCCGGCGCGACCGAGACGCGGGTTACCCTACCGAAACACGCTCTAAAGATCCCAAATGGGTATGACGCTTGACCTTTGGCGACTTCCTTAGGCCGCCAACGATGACAATACAGCTTGCTAGTCGCGCTCCAGGCAAAGAGCTTGGAATCCCTAATGGAAAGACGTTGTCTCCGAATTCTCCACGAGCATGTGAAGGTGGTCATGTCAGCGGCCAAAACTTGGGTTCGCCTGCTTCTTCGGCCTCCGGCTCGGGAACGGGTTGATGTGTGCCGCTTCCCACGAGCCGTTCGAAGAGCGGCGAGGCCATGAGTGTGGTGATGACCGCCATGATGACGAGCGTGGCGAAAAGCCCTTCGGAAATAATGCCTCGCTGGAGGCCGATGTTGATAATGATCAACTCCATCAAACCGCGCGCATTCATCAACGTGCCAATGCCGAGCGCTTCGCGATTCGGGATGCCGGTGGCGCGCGCAGCCAGCCAGCAGGCCACGCCTTTGCCCAGCACCGCTGCTACGAGCACTGCGCCGCACATTAGCCAAAGGAAACCGGTATTGAGCAGGCCGATCTTTGTGTTCAAGCCCGAGTAGGTGAAGAAGAGCGGAAGCAACAGCGCCACGGTGAGCGGTTGAATGCGTCCAACGATATCACGCACAACAACGCCGCGTGGCATCGCAGCGCCCATGACGAACGCGCCGAAGACTGCGTGCAACCCGATGAGATCGGTAAACCATGCGCCGAGCGACATGAGTGCGAGCACCACGACAAGGCCGGCTTCGGTGAGCGTGCCATCCTTAACCAGCCATTCTTTGGCACGGACGAGCAACGGCCGCACGACCAGCAATGTGAAAGCGACGTAGGCGACACCGCCACTAATGTTCACGAGGGCGTGACTCCAGTTTTTCTCGAAGCTGGCGAGTACCACCGCGAGCAAACACCACGCGGTCGCATCGTCCATCGCTCCCGCACCCAACGCGACCGTGCCCATGGTTGTGCCGGTGAGTTTTTTGAAATGGATGATCCGCGCGAGCATCGGGAACGCAGTGATACACATCGATGCGCCCAGGAAGAGCATCGCCTCTATGAGCGATGTCTTTTTTGGAAACAGGTCTGTGTAGTAAAAGAAAATCCAGGCCAGTCCGGCTCCCAGCACGAATGGCGTCAACATGCCGGCGAACGAAACGGCGATCGAGCTTTTCAGCCTGCGGCGCACAATGTCGACGCGGAATTCCATTCCGACGACGAACATGTAAAGCGCAAGGCCGAGTTGCGACGCCGGAAAAAGATAGCTCTGCGTATCGCGCAGTTTCTGCGTCGTATCCCAGGGAAAAAGCCAATGCTGCGCCTCCGGCCAGAGCAGACCGAAGAGCGACGGACCGAGCAACACGCCGGCCAGCATCTCCGCCACGACCTGCGGTTGGCCGAGCCGCAAAGCGATCGAGCCTACCAACCGGCAGAACAAGAGAATAACGGCGAGCTGAATAAAAAACTGAACAGCAAGATGCACGTTGTTCATGGACTGACTTACGCAGCGTCGACTTTAGCGGAATGAGACTGAATCGGACAAGGCGAACATTGCCTCCTTACAGATCACGCGACTCGGTTGGCAATTAATTGGGCACTTGACGTAATAAGGCCGGACCAAGAAAACTATCTGTTCGGAGCATGGAAGCCCATATAAATCCGCCTCAATCCGATGATGTGGACTTTTATGACGTCGTAATCATGGGAGGCGCGCTTTCCGGGGCAGCAACCGCTACGCTGCTGTTGCGGCAAAATCCGGAAATTCGCATATTGATCCTGGAGAAATCGACAAAGCTTTCGCGTCGCGTCGGCGAAGCAACCGTCGAGGTCAGTGCATATTTCATGGGTCGAGTGCTGGGGTTGACGCAATATCTCAACGAATCACACCTCGCGAAACAAGGGTTGCGATTTTGGTTTACAAATAGCGACGTAAGAACGCTCGCCGAAGCGAGCGAGCTCGGCCCGCTTTATCAGGTGCGTGTGCCGTCGTATCAACTGGATCGTGCCGCGTTTGACGAAGAGGTGCTGCGTCGCGCCGGAATTGCCGGCGCGGAGATTCTACGTCCCGCAACGATAATCGACGTGCAGTTGTCGCCTGGAAAAGAGCAAACGGTTACATTTCGCAGAGGCAACGGCACCACGACAGTTCGTTCGCGCTGGATTGTTGATGCATCGGGCGTGGCTGCAATTCTCGCTCGCAAGGAAGGTTGGTGGAAATCCAACATAGAACATCCTACTGCGGCGGCGTGGTCGAGGTGGAAAGGCGTCAAGGACTGGGACAGCCGCGAGCTGGCCGAGAAATATCCCCAATGGTCGCGCGTTGTTTACGCGACGCGTAATACTGCCACCAATCATGTGATCGGGGACGGCTGGTGGAGTTGGTGGATTCCACTGAAAGGCGGTGACGTGAGTGTCGGGGTTGTTTTCGATCAAAGACTCGTCGATTGGCCCCAGGACGGCGGAAAACTCGGCGAACGGCTCAAGGCTTTTCTAATGAAGCATCCGGTCGCGCGCGAGATTCTGGTTGATGCTCAATTTGACGAGGAAGATGTGCACTGGCGGAAGAATCTCGCTTATTACAGCACTACTTTCGCCGGGGACGGCTTTGTTCTGGTCGGCGATGCGGCCGCGTTCATGGATCCATTCTACAGCCCAGGTATGGATTGGATTTCGTTCACGACATCACGTGCGGCAGCGCTGATCCGTGCGCAGCGAAGGGGCGAGGCGATAAGTGCGTTAGTCGAGCGGCACAATCGTGATTTCGCAATATCTCATCGTTGCTGGTTCCAAGCCGTTTACAAAGATAAATACGAATACATGGGCGAATTCGATCTAATGAGCATTGCTCTGATCTTCGATCTTTGCCTTTACTATTTGGGCGTAGCGTCCCGACCATTTAAGTACGGCGAGAACGCTCTGTTGGTTCCGCCATTTTCAGGTATGTGGATCGGCCCGATTTTTCGTTTTATGCGAACCTACAACCGCCGTTTTGCTGAGATTGCGCGTCGTCGTCGCAAACGTCGAACGCTGGGCAAAACGAACTGCGCGCACCGGTGTCTCATCCCCGGTTTCAAATTGCATTCCGCCAATCCGAAACTCTTTGCTCAAGGTTTCGGCAAATGGGCGCGGGTGGAACTTGGCGAGCTGTTTTCCACAAGCATGTCTTGATTGCCCTCACCGGAGTGGAGGCGGAAATCTCAGCGTGCGCGAGCGTAATAACGGTCAGCCACGCGATCACGATACTGATCAAAATTTTCCGCATCGACATAAATGCAGCCGAAGTATTCGATTGCCGCGAGCAAGGCCAACGATTCTTTCGCGGATGAGATCGACATCTACTCCGTGTCTGCGGGGTGGATCACCCCCGAAAGCGTGGGGCCGATCCATCGACAGAATGGAACCGACAACAGCGGCATCATTTCTTATCGCACATCGGCGTGTCGCAGATAGAGACTCATTCCACCGATGTCGATGACTGCGAAATTGAAAGAGAGATATTCTTCGCCTAAGAGTCCCGCGTTCGCCTCGCCGGCGATTTTTGACTTGAGAACGTCGCCGGATATGGGCGCCAGGTCGACTTGGGCTTTGGCTATTTTAAAGTCGCCAATGGCGAGTTCGTTCACCTCGCCACCGCTAATGTATACCCTGTGACCATCACTGGTATCGGAGACGAGCGGCAGACCTCCTGGAAGCACGCCGCCGCGGACCGCGATTTCTTTTCCCAGAACCGTTGTTCCCGCGCCGCTATCGACGATGAAGCGTGTTGGATGCGCGTTGAGAGCGCCTTGCACATCGAAATGATTGGTTGAGTTCAAGCGCATCGGGACTCGCGTAAATCCTTTGCCGGCAAGAAATGCTGCCAGTTTCTGGCTAACCAATGCGCTCGGCCCGTTGGGGTTGACGTAAAGCATTTGCCGGGTGCAATCGATAATCATTCCAAACTTTCGCATCTCTCGCGAGCCGAGAAGCCCATTGATATGCAACATCTGCATAGATGCTGGGATATGCGATCCGGTGGGAGCGGAACTAATTTCCGCATTCAGCCTCGATTCATCCGAGAGCGCGACCGGCACGTTGGTCAGCACGCAATTGCCCATCGCGATGCTCTTTACCATGCTCATGCCGTAACGTTCCCACTGTGTGCCGAATACTCCGCCGACAGTGCGGGCGGTGTTTTCAACCTTTAGCCCGAATGTCGCCGCGCTGTTTTTGTCGATGAGCGTGATCGGCGCTCCCGTGTCGATCATCAGGGCCCCCCGTTTGCTGTTAATGGAAACCGGAACCATGAGATGATTTCCAAAGCGCCGCTCGAGTTTGGCGCCGGCGAGCCCCTGCGCCGCCAGGAAACTGCTGAGCGTTCCGCCGCTCTGTTGCGATTGAGCCGAGAGCGACGCGAGCGCCAGGATCAAGTAGATCCCGACGAACAGTTTTTTCATGCACTGCTTTTAGCAACCTCCTACTGGGGATGCAATTTCTCAGAGCAGTTGATAAGGATCGACATCAACGGCCACGGCCACGTCTTCGGGAAACGGCAATTTGTCCAGAGTCTCGCGCACCAACCGGCTCAAACGCACGATCGCTTCACCACGCATCAAAATGTGGAACCGGAATTGGCCCTGTAATTTTTCCAGAGGAGCGGGCGCTGCGTCGCCGAGGATGAATTCTTCGGGCAGTGCTTCTTTCAAACGGCGCTTTAAAGTTTCGGCAGAAAGTTTCGCGCGCCCTTCGTGCGCGGAGCGCACTGTTATCAAAATAGCGTGCTTGAACGGCGGGAAATCGCAACGCTCGCGAAACTCGAGTTCCTGCTGGAAATAGCCGGGGAAATCGTGATGCCGCGCGAACTGAATGGAGGGACTAAATGGTGTGTAAGTCTGCACAAACACTTCGCCTGATGTTTCGCCCCGCCCGGCGCGCCCCGCCACCTGCGTAAGAAGCTGGAAGGTACGTTCGCCGGCGCGGAAATCCGGCAGATGCAGCGCGAGATCGGCATTGATGATCCCGACCAGCGTCACGTTTGGAAAATGAAGACCTTTCGCGATCATTTGCGTGCCAACGAGGATGTCGATCTTGCCGGCCCGAAAATTAAGGAGCGTGTCGCGATACGCTTGTTTGCGCGTCATCGAGTCCGCATCCATGCGGCGCACGGTCGCGTTTGGAAAAATTTGCGCCACGGTCGATTCCACTTTCTCGGTGCCGAAACCGGCATAAATCAGCGCATCCCTGCCACAGGCCGGACATTTCTTTGGCACAGCGGCGGTATGACCGCACAAATGACAGCTCAACCGTCCCACGGCCGCGGGATGTCGATGGAAGGTTAGGGTGACGCTGCAATTCGGGCAATCGCGCGCTTCGCCGCAGTTGCTGCAAAGCAGCGAAGTGGAAAAACCGCGCCGATTCAAAAACAAAATTGTCTGCTCGCGTTTCTCGAGACGATCAGCGATTGCGCCGCGCAATTTTTCCGACAAAATCGCAATCGCCTTCTCTTTCCGGCGCTCCTGGCGAAGATCGACAATGCGCATGAGCGGCATCTGCCGATCGTCCACGCGCTGCGTCAGGGTCGCCAGCCGATATTTGCCAGTGGTCGCGTTGTAATAACTCTCCAGCGATGGCGTGGCGCTTCCGAGCACGGCGACGCATTTCTCGATCTTCGCGCGCACGACTGCGACGTCGCGCGCGTGATAACGGGGCGCTTCTTCTTGTTTATAGGTCGTTTCGTGTTCTTCATCGACAATAATGAGGCCAAGATTTCTTAACGGCGCGAAGACTGCGCTGCGCGCCCCGATCACAATCCGCGCCCGGCCAGAGTGAATCTTGTGCCACTCATCGTGGCGTTCGCCTTCGGAGAGATGGCTGTGCAGGACCGCGACCGCGTCTTGCGCTTCGGCAAAACGGCTTTTGAAACGCTCGACCGTTTGCGGCGTGAGCGAAATTTCCGGGACGAGCACAATCGCGCTATGGCCGCGCGCGAGCGTCGCGTCAATCGCTTGCAAATAAATTTCGGTTTTGCCGCTGCCGGTCACGCCGTGCAGCAGAATCGGGCGCGCATTTCCCGGAGAATCGAGCGCTTCCGTGATTTGCTTCAGGGCGAGAACTTGCTCCTCATTCAACTCGAGATCCGAGGTAGCAATAAATTGCTCGTCGCCGTGTGGATCGCGCGCCACCGCTTGCTCACGCAACTCCGCGAAGCCGCGTTTTACCAGCGCGCGCAGGGTCTGATTGTCCAGCGACATCTTGCGCAGTAACTGCGCGGCGGAAATGGGCGCGTCGAGCTGGCTGATTGCTTCGAGTAGTTCCGCCTGCCGCGGGGCGCGCCGCCGAAGTCGTTCGATTTCCTCATTGTCGATCTTGTGCGCGGGTTGCACGAACAATTGTTTCTTCCAACCAATTTCCGCGCGCCGAATCACTTGCGGCAGCAAACTGCGCATGACCGTTTCGATCGGGCAGCAATAGTACGTGCTCATCCAGTTTCCCAGCTCGAGCAATTCTTCACTCAGGACCGGAGTATCGCCGACGACCGCTTCGATCGGGCGAATCCCCGCCGCCTCGCTTTGCGCGAGAGCCGCGACCACCGTGGCGAGCGCCGATTTGTCGCGAAATGGCACGCGTACACGCGACCCGACACTGACGCGCTCCGACAATGCTTCCGGCACGAGATAGTCGAGCTCGCGATGGATCGCGCGGTCGATAATTACCCGAACGTAGCTGGGCTTCATCATACGATTACGCCGGAATTTAATTGATCGATGGCATGATGCGTGGATTTATGCTCGCCGTGAGTCTCTTCGCAATCACTCAATCCTCCAAGCTTTCGCGCGACCGCTCATGATCCGATTTTTTTTCAAGCTGGTTCTTTGCCTATTGCTCGCGCTGGCCGCGGGCTTCGCTTATCTCGCTCTGCGATCGGGCGATCCAGTTTACACCGTCTATGAATGGATTAGCCCGGCACGGTTTCAACAATATGACCGCTTGATTCGGGCAGTGGCGGCAGAACATCATCTCGATCCGATGCTGGTGAAGGCGGTCGTTTGGCGCGAAAGCTGGTTCGATCCCAAAAAATACGGCAGCGCCAGGGAGCGCGGGTTAATGCAAGTGAGCGAAAAGGCGGCCAACGAATGGGCGCGAGAAAACAAGATTGACAATTTTCACGTGGAGACACTTTTCGACCCAAAAACAAATCTCGAGGCGGGCGCCTGGTATTTGCATCGCGCCTTCGAGCACTGGGGCAATCAGCCGGATGCAATGCCTTTCGCGCTGGCCGAATACAACGCGGGCGCGAGCCGCGCGCAACGATGGGGCGGAGGCGACCGAGCCGCCGCCATGCCGGCGCGAGCGTTTCTGAACAATATCAATTTTCCTGGAACGCGGAAATACGTCGACTCAATCATCGCGCGCTACCAATTCTATAAACGGCGTGGCCGGATGTAGACGCGTCGCGCGCCGCACGCCGAACCATCTCCAGGAGCGGGGCGTCCAGAGCGATGAATGTCGACGGGAGGCGAATCTTCGCTAACGGTTTAACCAAATGACGAAGGGCGAAATCGCTGCCGTCCTTGAGGAAATCGGCACGCTCCTCGAGCTGAAAGGCGAAAATCCATTCAAGATTCGGGCTTACGCAAATGCGGCGCGCTCGCTTGAGACCTTCGGAGGCAATCTCTCCGATCTGCAGGACGAGGAAGCACTTGAGAAAATTCCCGGCATCGGCAAAGCGATCGCCGCGAAAATCAAAGAGCTGGCGGCGACCGGTTCCCTAAAATACCTGGAGGAACTGCGCGCAGACTTTCCCGCAGCCATTCTGGAATTGTTCTCCATTCCCGGTCTCGGCGCGAAGAAGATTAAGGCTCTTTACGAGAAACTTCATATCAGCTCGATCGCGCAGTTGCAGAAAGCGTGCGAGTCCCGCCGCGTCGCGGAATTGCCGGGCTTTGGAGAAACGACGCAGGAAAAAATTCGTCATGCGATCGCGAATCGGGCGAAACATTCTGGCTCTTTTCAATTTGGCCAGATCGCGGGCGAGGCGGAATCGCTCAGAAACGATCTCGCGGCCCATCCCGACGCCTTGCATGCCTGCGTCGCTGGCAGCTATCGCCGGCGCAAAGAAATTGTGCGCGATCTCGATCTGGTCGTCGCAACCAAGAAGCCGGCTGCGGTCACGAAGTTTTTTCTCGAGCATCCACTGGTTGCATCGGTCATCGCGCAAGGTCCGACCAAATCGAGCGTGCGACTTCGCTCCCAGATTCAATGCGACTTGCGCGTGGTCAGCGCCGCGGAATATCCCTTTGCCCTTAATTATTTCACCGGCAGCAAGGAGCACAACATCGAGCTGCGGAATCGCGCGCTCAAACGCGGTTGGACGCTGAACGAATATCGCCTCGCACCCGTACCCGCCCCTCCCGGTACGCGCAAGAAACGACCGACCACCAGGATTCCGCAGGTCCGCGATGAAACGGAACTTTATCGCGCCTTCGATCTCGATTTTATTCCGCCAGAGTTGCGCGAAAATCGCGGCGAATTTGAAGCGGCAGCCAATCATTCGCTGCCGCGCTTGATCGAGAAAGAAAATTTGCGCGGCACTTTCCATTGTCACACCACCGCGAGCGACGGTCACAATACCCTCGAGGAAATGGCGCAAGCCGCACAGGCGCTTGGCCTCGAATATCTCGGCATCGCCGAGCACAGCCGCAGCTCGATCCAGGCACACGGTCTCGACGCAGCAAAACTTCGCGCGCAAGTCGCAGCGATCCGGAAGTTAAATAAAAAATTCGAGGGCTTTCAACTTTTCGCCGGCGTCGAGTGCGACATCCTCCGCGATGGCAAGCTCGATTTCGACGACGATCTTTTATCGGAGCTCGATTACGTTGTGGCGTCGATTCACTCGGTATTTGATCTTAGCGAAGCGGAGATGACGCGGCGCATCATTCGCGCGATCAGCAATCCGTTCGTTACGATCCTCGCGCACCCGACCGGCCGGCTCCTTTTGCAACGCGAGCCGTACGTGGTCAATCTACCGGGCATCATCGAGGCGGCGGCTGAAACCGGCACCTGGATCGAGATCAACGCCGCTCCGAAACGGCTCGATCTCGACTGGCGTTGGTGGCCGCTGGCAAAAGAGAAAGGAGTCAAGTGCGTGATCAATCCCGATGCGCATCGTGCCGAGCGATTACGAGATCTATGGTTCGGAATCGGCGTGGCGCGGAAAGGCTGGCTGACGAAAGAGGATGTGGTGAATTGCTTGCCGCTGGGGAAGATAGAGACAGCGCTAAAGCAAAAACGTGAGCGGTAGGGCGCGACCACCGGCCGCACCGAAACTTGGCGTGCACGCGCAGTCCACGCCTTTGTCATTCCGAGCGGAGTCGAGGAATCTCACAATGCATCGCGCGGCTGATCTTCGCCAATAGGCACGCAAACAAGTCATCGTGAACGCAGTGTGTTTCTGCGAGGTTCCTCGCCGTCTGCGCGGCTCGGAATGACAAGCGGGGTTATGGCACGCTTTGTCTTTGCGGCATAAACATCGTCAGACATTTGCACGCGCCACCGGCTTTCAGGAACTCCGTCATCGGCAATTCATGGCAGCGGTAGCCGCGATCACGCAGCGTGGTGACGAGTTTCGGCGCGCCGTCGGGCAAAACGATGTCGCGCTCGAGCACAACGGCATTGCAGGAAAAGTGCATCGCTTCTTCCGGCACAACATCGACCAGTTCCTTCACGTGCTCGCGGATGGCGCGCTGGCCGTATTCGTCGAAGGCCGCCGGAAACCAAACGGCCGCGCCATCGGGCAACGGACAAAAACAAGTATCAAGATGGTAAAAACGCGGATCGACAAGTTCGACTGAGATGACGAGGCAACCGAGCATCTCCGCGACCGCGCGATGCGAATTAATGTCGGAGCGAAATTTGTAGCCGCAAAAAAGTGCGTCGCCGGCGAAGAGCGCATCGCCTTCGCCCTCGAAGTGATAATCGCTAGGCAACCAGGCGACTTGATAACCATGCTCCTCCATCCAGCGCGCAAAATGCGGCGCTTCAGCGGCGCGTTCTTTGTGCCGAAAATTGCTCGGGATAAATTTCTTTCCGACCGCGAGACCGGCGTTGGCCGTGAAAACCATGTCGGGAAGCTTTGGCTGCGGAGTGATCAACTCGATTTTGCAATCCAGTTTCGACAAGGTGGCGTGCAGATCTTTCCATTGCTTCTGCACCAGGGCCGCGTCCGCGCCGCGTGCGCGACTCATCCACGGATTGATTTCGTACTCGATACCGTAATGGTCCGGCGGACAGAGAAGCAGCTCGCGCATAAGATCGACAATTTACTCGCAAATCATTTCGGAGTTACTTTTGGCGACGGTCGCTCGTCGTCGCATTCGAAAGGCAGTCAGTCAGCTCTCGCAGGAACGCTTCGACGTCCGTAACCAGGCCAACGGTTTGAAACGTGCCGCGATCGGTCAGCTTGTTCACCACGTCGGCATTGATGTCGACACAAACTGTCTTCACGCTGGCTGGCAGCAAATTCTCCACGGCCATGGAATGCAGCATCGTCCCCATCATCAACGCGATCGACACGCCACTGATTTTTTCGCGCATCGCCCTTTGGGCGTCGATCGCGTCGGTAATCACGTCCGGCAGCGGTCCGTCATCACGAATCGAACCGGCGAGCACGAACTCGACGCCATGGCGGACGCAACTGCACATGATGCCGCGTTGCAACAGACCGGTCTCGACCGCGCGGGCGATGCTGCCGGCCTCGCGGATGGCGTTGATGGCGCGGATATGATTTTCATGACCTTGATCCCCGAGATCGGCGCGACCGAGATTGACACCGAGGGAGGTGCCGAAGAGCGCGTTCTCGATGTCATGCACAGCCAGCGCGTTGCCTGCGAATAAAAGATCGACATATCCCCACTGGATCAATCTTTCCAAATGTTCGGCTGCGCCGGTGTGCACCACTGCCGGCCCCGCCACCACGAGAATTCTTCCTTTGCCATCGCGCGTGCGCTTGAATTCACGCGCCATCTCCCGAATTATCGCACTCTTCGGCTGCTCGACCGAAACGTTGGACAGGAATTCGAAAGCATCTGTGCGTGCAGTCGATCGCTGGACCGGCGCAACGCGAATGCCTTGATGGCCGGCGACGATCTTCATTCCCTTCCGCACTTCGTAAAATTTTACAGCGGTGGCGCGCCACGCTTCGCGGTCCACCGCGATTCCGCTATCCATGATGGCGGGATGAACTTCAATTTCTTTGCCATCGAGAGTGATGAAGGTTTGCTGGTTAGTCGTGACATAAAAATCGGCCGGAAAAATTCCGTCCGCCGGTGCAAGTGCGAGCTGCACATCCACCTTTTCAGTGATTTCTGCGCCATGTTGCCGGAGTCGCAGGACGAGCTCATCGAGCGTTTCATGGGTTGGACCGGAAACCTCGATCCGAGCGTAACTTTGATCGGCGCGCCTCTCGCCGATTTTGATCTCCCTGATTTTGAAATTTCCGCCGGCGCGAAGAATCTCATCGAGGACCTTTGGCAGAATCAGCGAATCGATGATGTGACCGCGCAGCTCAATCGTCTCCGAAAACATCCGCAAAATTTAGCCGAGAGAAGCAAGCGCGCCAGTCAGCCGAAGCAGGGACTCGAATCTGGAAGCCAGGAGCCTTAATTTTAACCGCGGATTACGCGGATGGACCGGACCGGTTCGAATCCTAATCGCAGGATTTCTGTTTTTCTTTTATTAGTCTTTCTCTGCATGTGATCCGTGAAATCCGCCTAATCCGCGGTAATCTTGGTATCAGGAATTAGTCATCCGCATGGAAAAACCAACCGCGCGCGGACCATCACCCCATCGCAAAGCAGAGCGGGCGTTGCGTTCCCAATTGAATCGAAAAGATAAACCACCACCGCTTTTGCCGGGAAAATGGCTGCAAGAACCGCCAACGTGGCCCCGTCGCAAGAGCAAACACTAATTGAAAATGCGCGAACATTTCGCTGCTCTCGCTGTGAAAATCGCCGCCGTGCTTTCGATCAAGCCGGAAATCCTCATCACCCATCCTGCAGAGCTCAGAATTTTGTGTGCGATGTCTGAGGATGAACTGCGAAAGTTCGCCGCGGCTCGTGGCTGGGGCATCGTACGTCGCCTTGGCCGGCGCCAGATTGAATTTTATAACGACGCCGGCGTCCGAACCGAACCGTAGTCGCTGATCGCGCGTCATCTCTCCGTCGCCAGAAATCCCGTGAGCGGGCTGGTCGCAGCTGCCGTGGCTAATTTTTCCGCCAGTCCAATTTCGCGCGCTTCGCGGCCGGCTTCGATCGCTTTGCGGAAAGCCTGCGCCATGCGCACGGAATCGGATGCGATGGCGATCGCCGTGTTCACCAAAACGGCATCGGCACCCATTTCCATCGCTTCCGCCGCTTGACTCGGCGCGCCCAAGCCAGCATCGACAACCACCGGCACGGTTGCCTGCTCGATGATGATTTCGATCTGCGGGCGCGTTTCGATTCCGCGATTACTGCCGATCGGTGAACCGAGCGGCATTACCGTCGCGGTTCCGACATCTTGCAAGCGTTTTGCCAGCACCGGGTCAGCGTTGATGTAGGGCAGAACCGTGAATCCTTCCTTCACCAAAATCTCTGCGGCAGCCAAGGTTTCGACCGGGTCGGGGAGCAAGTAGCGCGGATCGGGATGAATCTCGAGTTTGATCCACGTCGGTAATCCCGCCGCCATCGCGAGCCGCGCCAGTCGGACCGCTTCGGCGGCATTGCGCGCGCCGCTCGTGTTGGGCAACAGGAGAAACCGTTTCGGATCGATGAAGTCGAGGATGTTTGCGTAAGGATCGCCTTTGCCGGAAAGATCGGCGCGTCGGAGGGCAACCGTGACAATCTCTGTGCCACTCGCCGCCAGCGCATCGCGCATCAACTCGTTGGATGAGAATTTTCCCGTTCCGACGAGCAACCGTGACGTGAATTCGCGATCAGCGATTTTCAGTTTCGAGGGCTTATCCGACATTCGCTTTTACATTAGCAGAACGTTCTCGGAGCGCGAAGGAAGACAGTCCGTCCCGACTGTCAAGGAGGACAGGCTTCCAGCCTGTCTTTTATCGGGACAGGCCAGAGGCCCGTCTGCCATGACAGGCGAGGACGCCTGTCTTCCAACTGCGCGTCGCTTTTCGCTGTACGAATCGTGTTGCGTTCGGCAGATTGCCCACATGACGCAATTCGATCTTCACCAGCAAGACTGTGTGGAAGGCATGGCGACTCTGCCGAGTGAACATGTCGATCTTGTCGTCACGTCTCCACCGTACAATCTAGGCGTTCGTTACCAGAAATATTCCGACCGGCAAGATCGACAAACATATTTGGACTGGTGTGAAAAATGGGCCGCCGAAGTTCGTCGTGTTCTAAGACCGACCGGTTCGTTTTTTCTCAACGTTGGTTCTGCGCCGTCGAATCCGATGTTGCCACACGAAATCGTGATTGCGTTGCGCAACGTCTTTGTTCTTCAAAACACAATCCACTGGATCAAGTCGATCAGCATCGAAGGTCGTGATGGTGGTGTTCGGTCGTATGGACATTTCAAACCGATTAGCTCGAAGCGATTTCTAAACGATTGCCATGAATACATTTTTCACTTTACGAAAACTGGACGAGTCGAGATCGACCGTCTCGCGCTCGGAGTTCCGTATCAGGATAAAAGCAACATAGCGCGCTGGTCGCATACGCGTGGAAGCGATCTGCGTTGCCGTGGCAACACTTGGTTCATTCCCTACCAGACAATTCAGAGCCGCGAGAAGGAGCGACCGCATCCGGCAACCTTTCCGGTGCAGCTGGCCGAATGGTGCATCAAGTTGCACGGCGTTTCACACGTCCACACCATGCTCGATCCGTTTTTTGGGATCGGGAATTCCGCCATCGCTGCGCAAAAGTGCGGCGTGAAAGGATTTATCGGCTTCGAAATCGACGAAGGTTATTTGGCGGAAGCGCGGCGCAGGATTGGGTAGGCCGCGCCTCCTCGCTAACCTCGGTAAAGCGGATCATGCGGACGGCGCATGCCGCAATGCAATGAGGTTCGAGCTTGACCCATGGCCCAGCTTCCTACCTCATTGTCTGGCGGAGACCCGCCAGCAGTTTCTTGAAAAGGTTGCTTTTAGTTGCCCAGCTATTCGTCACGCTGAACGTTTGCTCAACGTTTACTGCCAAAGCGGCTGAACCTTCTTTCAAGTTCGCCGGTGTTCCCTTTTCACCGGGCTCAACTGTGCGAGGCAATGTCCCTCTGAGCGCGCAGGAAAAATCATACGCCGGACAAGGCGGCAATCCCGTGCCGCAGAGCGCAGTAGCCGTGCTGGCTACGCCTGCTAATTTTGATCCGAGAAAAAGCTGTCCCGTTTTAGTGCCCTGTTCCACGAGCGATTTCAAACGTCAGAATCGAGATGATCTCGTCGATTTTTATCGGAGGGTCGGACTAGCTGAAGGCTGGGTGCTGCTGGCGGGGGACGGCCCGCAACATGCGCGGAACGACACGGCAGCATGGCGCGCGGCCATGACACTCGCTGCCATCGACGCACTTCACCGCAGCTTTGTCGGTTCGGAGAAGTGGCCGATGGCGTGCGCGGGGTTCTCCGGGGGAGGAAAAGGCGCTGGCTACGTAGCGCCGTTCCTGGCGAGAAACGGGTGTCGCATCACAGGAATTTATCTAACCGGTGTGAACGAAGACCACCTGAGCGACGGCTATGCGAGGTGCCAGCTCGGCGCCGATTTCCTCAGTACGCCAATTTACGTTAGCGCTGGGCACGATGATAGAATCGCGAGGTTAGAGCAGCAATACGACGTCGCAGGTTCAATCAAACGAACGGGTTTCCAGCGAATTCGCATCGGGATTTTCCGTGGCGGCCATGAAGTCAATGACGCGCAAACGTCCATTGCCTTGCGCTGGTTCCGCACGCTGCAGAAGTAGAAGCTCCCGATTGTAACTTGCCCAGAACCGGGCCCGACAAGAACGCAGGCCCGTGGCTCGCGCCATTTACAAGAGTTGGCCGTCTCGCTTCGAGTCGCTCGAGGGCTGCTGAAATTTCTCCAGCGATTTCACCAGATTTCCCGGCAATGGCCGGACGCGATCAAAAATGCGCGGGGCCAGCGGCTTGGCCGTTGTGTAACCGGCGGCGAACATTTCGAGGCGGGCATCGAGATTATCGATGTAATGGAGCGCCATTGCCTCAGGCGTTTTCGGCGCAACCGGTGAACCAAATTCCATCTCGCCATGATGTGCGCCGATCAAATGCAAAAGATGCAGGCGAACATCCTCTGAGGGGGGTAAGAGGTCCTTCCACGTTTGCGCATTATCGGCGCTTAACTTTCGCCACAATGCGTTCACCAGTTCGAGCCCAATGGAAATGTGCCCGACCAGTTCGCCGCGCTCATCATAATTCATGACGAACCCTTTCTCCGGCAGAGCATTCTCCCAAAGTTTTCCAGAATCGTGGAAGAGGATGCCCGCAAGGAGAAGATCGACATTCAACTGCGGATAAAGCGGCGCGATTCCTAGCGCGATACGCAGCATCTGCGTGGTGTGTTCGACGAGGCCGCCGCGCCGCGCGTGATGATAATTGCGCGCCGCAGCCGTACGCCGGAAACGATCGCCCCATTCGCTCAGAAATGCTTCGCAGAGGGCGCGCAGGCGAGGATCGACAATCGATTTCACCGTTTGCGTGATGAAATCCGAATCCGCTTTCTGTTTCGCCCGTAAATCCGCCGGACCTTGCAGCAACTCATTCCTTTCCTGCTCGATCAGCGGTCGCACCGTCCATTTGCGCGCTTCGAGGCCGTATTGCGAATGCGAATGAAACTCGCCCGTCAGCTCGATGAAATTTTCCGCCTGGAGCGAGCTGCAAGCCTTGTAGGCGGGATGATCGCTCCAAACACGCAACGTCATTCGATTGCACGCGTCGGCCAAACTCAACTCGCAATAGGGTTGTTGTTCGCGAGTCAGCTTCGGCGTCGCAGTTTCCACCTGAACATGGACGCGCGCAGTCACCGGATCGCTTTGCGCGGCCCGGCGGATTTCGCTAAGCGTCATCAAATTCATGTCGATCTTATCGCGACGGCACCGCGGGTCACATCAAGGCGGGGAATTATTTCGCTGCTTCAATCACACCGCACGCGATTCGCGCGCCGGAATTACCGGAAGGATCGGTTTTCAGATCATCTTCCTTTTCATGAACGACGACCGATTTTCCGATGATCGAATTCGGACCGCTCAGATCGAGTTTTCCTTTCCAAACGAGGTGCCCTTTGCCGGAAGCGTCGGCTTCAATGTTCCCGAAATCGCCGACGTGGCGTTCGGCCGTGTGCGGCCCTCCGTGGTGTTCATGCATCGGATTAAAATGCCCACCAGCTGACATCGCATCCGGCGCCGAGCAATCGCCCTTTTCGTGAATGTGGAAACCGTGTTTGCCCGGCTTGAGGCTTTGAAAATCAGCAACCACTTCCACTTCGTCGCCGCTTTTTGCGAACGTCACCGTGCCCGTGACCTGACTCCCTGATTTTGGCTCCAAAGTCGTAGTCGCTTTTGTGACATCTTGCGCGTGCGCGAAGACAGCGAAAGCGGACAACACGCTTAGAGATATAATTATTGTTTTCATGCCGACACCGTACGACCCTTCTGATCGAAATAAAACTCTCAATCGAGGACGCGTTTCTCGATTCCAGCGTAAGCGTCGATGCGGCGATCGCGCAGGAATGGCCAATGTGTCCGATGTTCATTCACACGCGCCCATTCGATGTCAGCCATCACGATTTCCTCTCGATCAACTGAGCCTCTGGCAATGATCTCGCCGTCAGGTCCGCAAATAAAACTTTGTCCCCAAAATTCGATTCCTGGGCCGCCGGCAGGCGCTTCGTGACCGACGCGATTTGCCGCGGCAACGTAACATCCATTCGCGATCGCGTGGCTGCGCTGGATTGTTTCCCACGCGGAATGTTGCGCCTTCCCGAATTCTTTCTTCTCGCTCGGATGCCAGCCGATGGCCGTCGGATAAAAAATAATTTCCGCGCCGCGCAATGCCGTTAGCCGCGCTGCTTCCGGATACCACTGGTCCCAGCAAACGCAGACGCCGATTTTTCCGTGCGCGGTTTCCCACGCTTGAAAGCCAAGATCGCCCGGCGTGAAATAAAACTTCTCGTGATACAGCGGATCATCGGGAATGTGCATCTTGCGGTATTTGCCAAGAAATTTTCCGTCCGCGTCGATAACAGCGGCGGTGTTGTGATAAACGCCGGCGCGTCGTTTCTCGAAAAGTGATGCGAGGATGACAATGCCAAGCTCGCGCGCGAGCTCACCAAGCGCGATTGTCGATCCACCGGGTACTTCTTCAGCCAGCTTGAAGTTTTCGTGATCTTCGCTCTGGCAGAAATATTGCGACTGAAAAAGCTCCGGCAGGCAAACGACCTGCCCGCCGCGTTTGGCGGCATCGCGAATGAAATCGACCGCGTGCGAGAAATTTTCTTCTGGCTCCGCGCCGCATTTCATTTGAATCAGCGCGACTCGCGTCTGGCTTGGTTTCATCGGTGGATCGTGCGCTCCGCGCGCGATGTTATTCGTATCATCGCGAAGCGATCAAAAATAATGATCTGCGACTCAGGTTAGCATCGCGCGACGGAGCGCGCGATCCACCTATTTGATGGACTCTGCGGGGACAATCTTGACGCTCTCGATTGCGATTCGTTTCTCCGGCTTGCTCATTTCGCCGCGGGCGAACGTCACCGGTGTGTTGCCGATTTTTTCGAGCACATCGTCGCCTTTGATCAATTTGCCGAACGTCGTGTATTGATGATCGAGCCGAGGCACGGGTGCGAGGCAGATGAAGAATTGCGATCCGGCGGAATCGGGATCCATTGAGCGGGCCATCGAAATCACGCCGCGCTCGTGCGAATGATCGTTGAACTCCGCTTTGATTTTGTAGCCGGGTCCGCCTTCGCCGTAACTATTCTCCTTTCCCAGATCTTTTGAGTTGGGGTCGCCGCCCTGGATCATGAAATTCTTTACGATGCGATGAAAGATCGTGCCGTCGTAAAATCCGGAACGCGCCAGCTTCTTGTAATTCTCGATTGTCTTGGGCGCAGCATCGCTCCAGAACTGCACGACCATTTCACCTTCGCTCGTTTTGATTACCGCTACTTCGTTGGTATTTGAATCCACAGGTTTCTTTTCCTCGCTACGAACTTCCTTTACTCCAATCGCCAGGCCCAAGAGACAGCAAAACAACGTAAGTTTCATATCTTGATCTTAACGTTCAACGCTCAACGCTCAACATCCAACGTTCAACATCGAATGCGGAACCCTCGAAGCGTCCTTTCTTTCATTTGAACATTGGGTATTCAGCGTTGAGCGTTGGGCGTTTCCTTTGCTTTATCCGCATGATATTCCTGCAGACTGCGGACCTGCACCTTGCTTTTCTGGAGAGAGCGAATTCCATTGGCACTGGCCTGCGCCGCCCGCACCGTGGTCATGATCGGGATTTTTTTTGCCAGCGCGGCGTTGCGAATCATGACCTCATGTTCGCGCGGAATTTTTCCGCTCGGCGTGTTGATGATGAAATTAATGTCGCCGTTTTTGACGCGATCGAGCACGTTTGGCCGGCCTTCGTGAAGCTTGAAGACTTTTTTCACTTTGATTTTCGCTTTCGCCAGCGCCTCGGCCGTTCCGCTCGTTGAAATAATTCCGAAACCGAGCTTCACAAATTCGCGTGCCACCGGAATAACGGCTTCCTTGTCGCTGTCTTTGACGCTGATGAACACGTTGCCTTCTTTCGGCAGTGGCGGCGGTGCCGCCATCTGAGATTTCGCGTAGGCCAGGCCAAGATCGACATCCATTCCCATCACTTCGCCGGTCGATTTCATTTCCGGACCGAGCGCGATGTCAGTGCCTTGATAGCGTAGAAACGGGAAGACCGCTTCCTTGACGGAAAAATGTTTCGGCAAGATTTCTTTTGTAAATCCGAGCTCGCGCAAGGTTTTGCCGGTCATGACTTTGGCGGCGAGTTTGGCCAGCGGGACACCGATCGCCTTGCTCACAAATGGCACCGTGCGCGAGGCGCGCGGATTTACCTCGAGCACATAAACGTCTTCGCTCTTCACGGCGAACTGCACGTTCATCAAACCGCGGACATTGAGTTCGCGCGCCATCGCTTTCGTTGCCGATGAAATTTCTTCGAGAACTTTTTGCGACAACGAAAATGTCGGAATGACGCAGGCACTGTCGCCGCTGTGAATCCCGGCCTCTTCGATGTGTTCCATGATCGCGCCGATCACCGTTGTCTCGCCGTCCGAGATGCAATCGACATCCACTTCGATTGCGTCTTCGAGAAAACGATCGACCAGGATCGGTCGATCGGCGCGGGGCACAGACATCTTGTCTGTGGGGCGGGCGGGCATCTTGCCCGCCGCTTCAACCTTCGCAGGCGAGACGCCTGCTTGCCCCACAGGCTGGAAGCCTGTGCCCCGATTTTCTTCGATCGCCTTGTTCATGTAGCGCCGGAGATCATCTTCATTGTAAACGAGCTCCATCGCCCGACCACCGAGCACGAACGACGGGCGAACGAGAATAGGATAACCAATCTCCTTCGCAATGGTGACCGCTTCATCCACGCTCACGGCTGATCCGCTCGGGGTTTGACGTAGCCCGAGCCTGTTGATCATGGCGGCGAACAATTGTCGATCTTCAGCCGTCTCGATGCTCTCGGGTGGCGTGCCGAGAATCGGGACGCCGGCCGCTTTCAATCCATCGGCGAGATTGAGCGGTGTTTGTCCACCGAACTGAACGACGACACCTTCCGGCTTTTCTTGATCGTAAATGTTGAGCACGTCCTCGAGGGTGAGCGGCTCGAAATAAAGTTTGTCGCTCGTGTCGTAATCGGTCGAAACGGTTTCCGGATTCGAGTTCACCATGATCGTTTCGAATCCGAGTTCGCGCAGCGCGAAGGCCGCGTGCACGCAGCAGTAATCGAACTCGATGCCCTGACCGATGCGGTTCGGTCCGCCGCCGAGAATCATGATCTTGGGTTTGCCGCTTTCGCGCCGCTCGTTCTCGTCACCGTAGGTCGAATAATAGTACGGCGTGTACGCTTCGAATTCCGCCGCACAGGTATCGACGAGGCGATAAGTCGGGAGAATGCCAGCCGATTTCCGTTGCGCGCGCACGGTTTCTTCAGTCGTGTTGTTCGCCACCGCGAGTTGTCGATCGGAGAATCCGAGCTTTTTCGCGCGCAGCAGTTGGGGCACAGACATCTTGTCTGTGGGGCTGGTGGGCATCTTGCCCGCCGAGCCATCAGCCGGTTGCAACACGCCAGTGCCATCCAAAACGAATTCGCAAGCGCGGAGTTGTGCTTGCGCGGGATTTCGCGCGATGTAACTGCGATAGTGCGCCAGTTCATCGAAATCGCGCACAATCCGATCGTAGTTTTCGTCCTGCCAAACGGTGCCATCCCGTCCGAGCAAACGATTGATTTCTTTTGCTGAGAACGATTTCCACGAGTGCAGGATAGCCGCGAGAGAATGGCTGTCCGTCGGTTGGACAAGGACATGCACGTGATTCGGCATTACCACAAATGCATCCAACACGTAGCGCTGCGAATCGAAATGCCGAAGCGAATTCGCGATGACTGCAGCAACGGCAGTTTGCTTGAAGAGACATTCGCCATGGCCTTGATCTAGCCAGCGTTCACGCTCCTCCTGAAAACGTTTTTGATATTCGTATTTCGTCGTAGTGTCCCAAGGTTCGGGGTGAAATTCCAACCAGGTTTCCAGTTCCTGCTTCCATTGGCGGAGTAAATTTTGAGGAACGGCATCAGCGAGCCGGAATGTTACAAAGTACGTCGCGCCTGCTTGTTCCCAGTGAGGGAGGTTGCGTTTTCTGTGTCGAAGCTCGCCATGCGGATCAAAAGCGCGAAATAGTGGCGCAGATATCTTGTTGTCTGCGGGGCGGGTGGGCATCTGGCCCTCCGAGTCTATTGCAGGCGAGACGCCTGCTTGCCCCACAGGCTGGAAGCCTGTGCCCCGGCGCAGCGCGTTTGCTTCCTCCACAATCTGCGCAACGTTTCTTAAAAACCACCTGTCGATCTTCGTCAGATCAAATACTTCGTCGATCGACATCCCGTCTTGAAAGGCTTGAGCGAGGTGAAAAATTCGCTCCGCGTTTGGGACTGAAAGTTTCAATCGCAATGTTTCAAGATCGACGTGTCTCTCCGCGCCATCGCCGCAAAGACCGAAACGTTTAATTTCGAGCGAGCGCAGCGCTTTTTGCAGCGCTTCCTTGAACGTCCGTCCGATCGCCATCGCTTCACCCACGCTTTTCATTTGCGTCGTCAGCGTCGGATCGGCTTGTGGAAATTTTTCGAACGTGAAGCGCGGGACCTTGACCACGCAGTAGTCGATTGTGGGTTCGAAACACGCCGGTGTTTCGCGGGTGATGTCGTTTTTGATTTCATCGAGCGTGTAACCGACCGCGAGTTTGGCCGCGATTTTTGCGATCGGGAATCCGGTCGCCTTCGACGCGAGCGCGCTCGAACGCGAAACGCGCGGATTCATTTCGATCACGACCATTCGTCCGTTGTCCGGATGCACCGCGAATTGAATGTTCGACCCTCCGGTCTCGACGCCGATCTCGCGAATGACCGCGAAAGAGGCGTCGCGCATCATTTGATATTCTTTGTCGCTGAGCGTCTGCACGGGAGCGACGGTGATGGAGTCGCCAGTATGCACGCCCATCGGGTCGAAGTTCTCGATCGAACAAACGACCACGCAATTGTCCGCCCGATCGCGCATTACTTCCATCTCGAATTCCTTCCAACCGACGAGGGATTCGTCGATCAGGACTTCGTTGACTGGCGATAAATCGAGACCACGTGCGGCGATCGCATCCAGCTCTTCGCGGTTGTATGCGATGCCGCCGCCCATTCCGCCCAGGGTGAAGGCCGGCCGAATGATTAGCGGAAACGTTCCGATCTCGTCGGCCACGCGGTTTGCATCGACCAGCGAGCGCGCGATACCGGAGCGCGGCACCTCGAGGCCGATCCGCAGCATCGCTTCTTTGAATAATTGTCGATCTTCGCCTTTAGCAATGGCTTGCGCGTTGGCGCCGATCAATTTCACGCCGTGTCGCACCAGTGCGCCATTACGATAAAGGTCCATTGCGGCGTTGAGTGCAGTTTGCCCGCCCATCGTGGGCAAAATCGCATCCGGTTTTTCACGCTCGATGATCGCCTCGATCACTTCGGCGGTAATCGGCTCGACGTAAGTGCGATCGGCGAATTCCGGATCGGTCATGATGGTCGCCGGGTTCGAATTGACGAGCACGACCTGATAACCTTCTTCGCGCAAAGCCTTGCACGCTTGCACACCCGAGTAATCAAATTCGCAGCCCTGCCCGATCACGATTGGACCGGAGCCGATGAGCAGGATTTTTTTTAAGTCGTTATTCCGCGGCATTTGCGCAGCGGGGACGATAAGTCAAATCAGTTGAACTTCACACGAGAAACTCTAATCGCTTTAGAAGACAGTCCGTCCCCGGCTGTCATGGCAGACAGGCTTCCAGTTCGCCAATCGGACGGACTCGTCCTGTGGCGAGCCTGTCGAGTCCTTTGAAGCAGACCGGCCAGAGGCCCGTCTGCCGTGACAGGCGGGACGCCTATCTTCCCTACGCCACTTCGGCCATGCGTTGCCGATCCAGGTAAACCTTGCAGATGCTTTTGATGCGCGTGAGCACGTAGTAGATCGTCTGGCTCCGAATGCGGACGAGTTCCGCGCCGACGATGCGCGTCACGAAATCGCTCGGCAGATCGAGAATCTCCTGAGGCGTGCAGCCCTCGAGTCCCTTGCAAAGAATGGCGCTCATTGAGCGGGTGAGCGTTTGCACTTCCGGGCCGAGCGTCATGCGAATGTGCGCCTTGCCGTTTTCATCGACATGGAGATAAACACCGACCGTGTCCATGCATTCTTCGTCCTTGCGCACATCTACAAGATCAAAAGTTTCGCCTGTGCGCGGCTCCTGCTTCTTGGCGTTGTCCGCGTAGGAAACGAGCGTCTCGCGCCGCTCATCTTCCGGGAGCGTCTCAAAGAGATTGATGATCTTGTTGAGCCTGGTCGGATACATCGATAATCGCTAGGAATCTACCGCGGATTACGCGGATTTAAACGGATGAGTTCTGGTTGTAGCGGCGGTCTATGACCGTCGCATTTCATTTGGGCGCTCGTGGAGCGCCGCTACAGCTTCAATCCGTGTTATCCGCGAAATCTGCGGTTAGGAATCACGCGCCCTTTTCAATCGGCGCGCCGACTTTGTTGCCCCATTCGGTCCATGAGCCGTCGTAATTGCGCACGTTGTTGAGGCCAAGCAGATACGTGAGCACGAACCAGGTGTGGCTTGAGCGTTCCCCGATCCGGCAATAAACGATCGTTTCCGTGCTAGGCGTCACCCCGCATTGATCCAGGTAAATCTTCGCGAGGTCCGGCGCGGACTTGAACGTCCCGTCGTCGTTCGTCGCGGTTTTCCAAGGCATGCTTTGCGCGCCGGGAATGTGGCCGCCGCGCAGAACGCCTTCCTGCGGATACTCCGGCATATGCGTGATCTCGCCTTTGTATTCGCCGGGTGAGCGGACGTCAATTAACGGCTTTTTGCCTTTGCTTTGCGCCAGCGCTTCATTGGCAAAGGCGCGAATTTCTTTGTCGAACCGCTTCTTCGGCACTGGGTAATTTGTGCGCGGATATTTCGCAATGTCGCGCGTCATCGGTCGCTGCTCCGCTTTCCATTTATCGCGGCCGCCGTTGAGAATTTTCACCTTCTCATGTCCAAACAACCGGAACGCCCAAAGCGCGTAGCATGCCCACCAGTTCGCCTTGTCACCGTAAAAAATGCAGGTCGTGTCGGGCGTGATCCCATTGCGGCTACATAACTCCGCGAATTTCTCCGGCTTGATGTAATCGCGGATTACGTTGTCCTGGAGATCGGCCCGCCAATCAATGTGCACCGCGCCGGGAATATGCCCGGTGTCGTAAAGCAGGACGTCTTCGTTCGACTCGACGATCCGGATGTCATCGTCTTTGAGATGTTTCTCCAGCCAATCGGTTTCCACCAGCGCTTCTGGACGCGCGTATTGCGTAGGGTGCGTTGCCATAGGAAACAGAAATTCAATCCGCTGCGGTGGATCGGCAAGCGAATTTGCTAACGCTGCGCCGCGCCTCCCTACTTCGGAGAAAGCGAGGCAGCCGACCGATCCGTCACGATGCCGGGGTTACTTCTTCGCATCCATATCCAATTGTGCGAACAGGAACGAGTACTGATCCGAGAGCTGTTTGATTCGCTCGCTTAGCGCGGTGCCGATTCCATGACCGGCGCTTGAGCTGGTGCGTAGAAGAATTGGATTACTGGATTTATTGGCTTCGTCCAGGCGCGCCACCATCTTGCGCGAATGATACGGCGCGACCCGTCCGTCGTTCGCCCCGGTCATCATCAAAATCGACGGATACTTCGTGTCATTGACGACGTTATGATACGGCGAGTAGGCGTAAAGCGCCTTGAATTGCTCCGGATTTTTCACCGTGCCGAATTCCGTGACGTTAAATGCGCCATTGGGCGCGAGCTCGACTCGCAGCATGTCGTAAATGCCGACCGCTGAGACGACCGCCCGCATCAGATCGGGGTGCTGCGTGATCATCGCGCCCATAAGCAGACCGCCATTGCTCCCGCCCAGGAGCGCGAGTTTCTCGGCGCGCGTCCACTTCTGTTTGATCAGGTATTCGGCCGCCGCCGCGAAATCATCGAACACGTTTTGTTTTTTTGTCAGGTTGCCAGCCTTGTGCCAATCCTCTCCGAACTCACCGCCGCCGCGGATATTTGCCACCACATATACGCCGCCGCGATCGAACCAGAGCCGGCGGGTGAAATCAAAATTGGGCGTCATGCTAATGCCGTAACCGCCGTATCCGTAAAGGAGCGTCGGATTGTTGCCGTCGGGTTTCGTCCCTTTACGGCGAACAATGTTGAGCGGAACTTCTGCGTCGCCTTTCGAAGTGGCGAATTCGCGCGTTACTTCAATATCGGCAAACGAAACCGGCGAAGTATTGACGAGCGCCGTCTTGACAGGTTCCGTTTTTCCGGAGGCGATTTTGAACCATGCCGCCGGCTCGGTGTAGCTCACGTCGCGAAAGAGCAACGAATTATCTTCCAACGATTCCATTTCGGATACGGCAGAGATTTTCGGAATCGGAATCAACGTCTCGTTTTTGCCATCTAATCCAAAGCGCCTGATCTGGGACGGCCCGCCGAGCAGATCGCCCACGTAAAGCGCGCTGGCCGTCGGCTGCATGAACTGGATGACCGCGTCGCCCGGCGGCACAATCACCGTCGCGTTCGCCAGCTCGGGATTATCGAGCGGGAGACGCAAAATCTTTCCCCGCGGAGCATCGGCGCGCGATAGCAGATAGAGCGCGTTGTCCCGGCCCAGGCGCGCCGCCTTGATTTGATCGCTGAACTGCGTGATTTGCTTCCAACTGCCATCCGGTCCGAGCAGATAATGCGCAAAGTCGCCGCCGTCGCCATTCGCTACGGTGGCGAGAATGAATTTTCCGTCGCGCGCCGACTCCAGCTTGATCTCCGCGATGCGGGGAAAGTCTTTGCCTAAGGAATACGTGTCTTCCGCGTCGGCCGTACCGAGCTTATGAAAATAAATCTGCTGATAAAAATTCAGGTCGGCGTCGGGCCGCTCGCCTTTGCGTGGGAAGCGCGTGTAATAAATTCCAGTACTGTCCGCATTCCAAGCCGCACTGCCCCCGGCGGTTGGATATTGCACATGCCCAATCGAGTCGGGCATCGTTTTTCCCGTGGCGGTTTCATAAATGTGGAGCGTCCCATCCTCGCTCCCGCCCTGCGAAATCGAGATCGCGACATATTTGCCATCGCGCGAGGGCGCGAACCAATCAATCGCGGTCGTGCCTTTGACGTCGAGCGCGTTCGGATCGAGCACCATCTTTTCCGATTTCAGATTGTCCGCCGAAGCGAGGGTCACCAGCATCTGTTGCTGCTTGGGCGGCTGAAATTTCATCGCGAACAAAACGCCTGGCCGCGCGACCAGCTCGGAGTAGCTCGGCGAAGTTTTCGCGTACCACTCGGTCAATTGTTTCTCGACCGCGGCTCGGTCCGGTAACTTGTCGATATAAGCGCGCGTCCGTTTATTCTGCGTATCCGACCACGCCTTTACCTCTGGATCATCATCCTTTTCCAGCCATTGGTAATTGTCTTCGACTTTGACGCCTTGATACTCGTCCGTCACCGGCTTTTTCGGTGTTTGCGGGGTGCTCGGTTCGGCGACGGACAAATTGATTAACCAAAGCGCGCACGCTGCGCTGATTGGAAAAAGGAAGCGATTCATTTTCATGACAAGGCAAGAACGCGTAAGGCCACGGTTTACGCAATGGATTTCAACGGAATGGAGTGCTCACTTGATGCTAAATCAGTGAACGATCGAATCTGCGGTGTAGACAACGCCATTCTTCACCGTCCCGTCGATATCCGAAGCGTTCTTGATGTTGTCGAGCGGGTTTGAGCGAAGGATGACGAGATCGGCGAAGTTGCCTTTCTTGATGGAGCCGATATGTGCGCCGGTGTCGCCGCCGAAGAGTTTGGCGGCGTTAGCCGTCGCGCATTGCAAGATTTGCATTGGGGTGAGGCCCGCCTCTTTCATTAGCTGAAATTCACGGAAGAGGGCGGGGCCGTGAATTGTCCCGATGTTTCCGGCGTCGGTGCCGGCGGCGATGGTCACGCCGGCGTCTTCCAGAGTTTTCAAATTCGGCAGCGCGATATCGTACGTTTTTTTGATGCGATCCAATGCCTCGTCCGGCTTCGCCAGCGCGCTCTTGATCCGATCTGGCAATTTGTCCTGCGGAATTTTCGTGACGTCGAGCGATGCGATCACTTCCGGATTACCCCACGCTTTTTCTTCCGGTGTCAGATTCAACTGATGCGAAAAAGTCCGCCCATAGCGCTCGAACACGACCAGCGTCGGGCACAGAATGATATGTCGATCTTTCAACAACTTCACAAACGCGTCATCGACCGGTTTATCGACTACGCTGTGGACAAGAATGTCCGCGCCTTCTTCAACTGCTGCCCTCGCCGTTTCCAATTCGGTCGCGTGCACCGCGACGCGAATCTTGTGCGCGTGACTTTCCTCAACCGTCGCGCGAACGATCGGCCGGAAACTGTCAACCGGATGATCTTTGTCCACAATGTACCAAATCTTGACCAGATCAGGATTCTGCGCGGCGAGTTTGCGCACGAATTCGCGTGCTTGATCGGGATTGTCGATCTTGACGATGGGCGGATCGCCCAAGTCGAGTTTCTCGCGGGAAACACTGGAAATTAGCGGGCCGGCGACTGCGACCCGTGGCGCCTTCGCGGTCGAGTTTCCCGTTTTGCGGACTTCGAAATTCCACATCGGTCCGCCCACATCGACCACGCTCGTAATCCCGCAGCGAATGTAGCGCGCGAAGACGTCATTTAGGTGCGACTTGATCCATGTGACCTCGTCTTTGTAAGGACGGACGCTGTTTAAATCCGCGCCGTCCGGCCGTGTGAACAAATCGGCCGATTGAAAGAAATGGATGTGGGTGTCGATGTAGCCGGGCAGAATGAATTTGCCTTTGCAATCGATCTGCTTGCCGAGCGCCGCCGCGTTCTGCTTACCCATGACAACCGCTTCAATCTTGTCGCCATTGATCACGATGGTTGCGTTCGGCAGCACTTTGCCCTCGGCTGGGTTGATCACGGTTGCGCCGACCAGCGAAAGTTTTTCAGCTCGCGCCGCGGTGGCGACAAGCAAAACGCAAAGGCAGAGCAAAATTTTCATTCTTTTGATTCCGGTACCGCTTTCTCGGCTGCTTGAAAACCGATCTTGGAATGTGTGCCGTCGCAAAACGGTTTCTCGGTTGACGCGCCGCAGCGGCAGAGCGCCATCCGTTTTTCGACCGGGAACTTATTGCCGTTGCTGTCTTTCAATTCTATTTCGCCCGTCACGATGTAAGGGCCGTTCTTGATTGTCTCGATTGTCACCATGTCCGCACTTTAAGTGAGGTGGATCGCGTTGTCCCAACGCGATGTTAGTTTCCCGCGTCCGAAGGACGCCATACATTTTGGCATCGTCCCGCGTGCTGCGGGAGAAGCCGATCCACCTGGATTTCTCCCGCGCTTCAGCGCAACCTAAACGACAATGCATTGGAAAATTCTCGCGCTCTGGATTGCCCTAGCTGTTTCTGCTGTCGCACAAAACGCTAAGCATCCGTTCACTTTCGAAGACATGATGAAACTGAAGCGGGTGAGCGAGCCGGTGCCGTCGCCGGATGGCAAATGGATCGTGTTCGCGGCCGAAGATGTCGATCTGGAAGCGAACACGAAGATTTCGCATTTGTGGATTGTGCCGGCGAATGGCGGCGAATCGAAGCGTTTGAGCGAGACGCCGAATCACGAGGAGCGGCCGCGCTTTTCGCCGGACGGCAAACGGCTCATCTGGACATCGAAGGCGACCGATCCGACGCAAATCTGGATGTCCGATTTCGACACCGATAGCGGTGTGCTCAAAGGCAAACCGCATCAGGTAACGAATCTCGCGACCGGCGCCGACGGCGCGATCTGGTCGCCTGATGGAAAGAACATCGTCTTCGTCTCAGCGGTTTATCCGGACTGCGCCGACGACGCCTGCAACAAGCAGCGCGATGAAGAGCTGAAGAAAAGCAAAGTGAAGGCGAAAATCTTCACGCGATTGTTCTATCGACACTGGAACGCGTTCACAGAATTCAAGCGCAACCATCTTTTCGTCATCAGTGCGGACGCAACTGTCAGTAGCACAGACATCCTGTCTGTGGGGCCAGCGGGCGTCCCGCCTGCTGAATCAGGTACGGCAGGCAAGATGCCTGCCGGCCCCACAGGCCAGAGGCCTGTGCTGCACCAGGAGCCGCGCGATCTCACGCCGGGTGATCACGACGTGCCTCCGTTCAATCTCGGTGGTCAGGACATGTATGCGATTTCGCCCGACGGCCATGAGGTCGCTTACACGAGCAACACCGACGAAGTCGAAGCGACCAGCACAAACGACGAAATTTTCACTGTTCCGATCGCAGGCGGTACGCCCATGAAAATCTCCACCAGCCCCGGTGCCGATTCGACGCCGCTCTATTCGCCCGACGGAAAATACATCGCCTGGCGATCGCAAGCACGCGCCGGCTTCGAAGCCGACAAATGGCGACTCTTCGTGCAAGATCGTCAATCAGGGAAGACGCGCGACCTGACAGAGAAATTTGATCGCTCCGTCGGCGCGTTGGAATGGTTTCAAACTAGTAATCAGACGCGGCTGCTATGCACGGCTGAAGACAGGGGTGAGTCCCCGATATATCTCGTTTCTGAAAATGGCGAGTGGAAGGAACTTGCTCGACTACACGCAGACGATTTGGCACTGGGCTTCAACAGGCTTGGTCGTATCCAAGTCTACTTCAGCCGTATATCGATCGGCGCACCTAGCGAAATTTGGCGACTAGTTTTTCCTCTTCCCAGCGAGCGTACCGAACCGCAGCCATTTCCTGTCACGGACATAAACGACGCGCTACTGTCGAAGATCGACATGCAACCTTTGGAGTCGTTCACGTTCAAAGGCGCAAACAACGACGACGTTCAGGGATTCATTATCAAGCCGCCGGGATTCGATCCGGCGAAGAAGTATCCGTTGAAGTTTTTGATCCACGGCGGGCCGCAAGGGGCTTGGGGAAATGAGTGGACGTATCGCTGGAACGCGGAGTTGTTCGCGGCGACGGGAAATTATGTGGTCGTGATGATCAATTTCCACGGCTCGACCGGTTACGGGCAGAAGTTTACCGACTCGATCAGCGGCGATTGGGGCGGCAAACCGTTCGTCGATCTGATGAAGGGACTCGATTACGTGGAGAAGACGTATGCGTTCATTGACAAGAACCGCGAGGCCGCGCTCGGCGCCAGCTACGGCGGTTACATGGCAAACTGGTTGTTAGGCCACACCAATCGTTTCAAATGCATCGTGTCGCACGACGGCATGTTCAACGCGGAGTCAGCTTACGGCACGACTGAAGAGTTGTGGTTCAACGAGTGGGAGTTCAAAGGTCCGCCGTGGAAAAATCGCGAGCTTTACCGGAAATGGTCGCCGCACATGTTCGCGGCGAATTTCAAAACGCCCACGCTGGTCGTGCATGGCCAGAATGATTACCGGCTGGATGTTTCGCAAGGATTCGATCTTTTCACGACGCTGCAACGACTGAAGGTGCCGTCGAAGATGTTGTACTTTCCCGACGAAGGTCACTGGGTGCTTAAGCCGCAGAACTCGCGGCTTTGGTACAAGACAGTGAACGATTGGGTCGATCAGTGGTGCAAAAAATAAGCGTGGCCCTGTAGTGGCAGGCGTGTCGCCTGCATTTTGATGACGTCGCAGCCGGCACGGCTGCCTCCACAGAAACTTCGTTTGTGCGAGACGCCTGAGATTAACGTCGCCTTCGGCCGAATGAGTAGCCGCGGTGGGTACGGCCGCCGCCGATGGCACGTTTGCCGCCAGAGGGTTCCGGCTCAAACAGCGCGGTGTAGATATACGGAAAGCTTTCCAGTTTCAGGCGCGGAATTTTTTGCCCGATGAAACGCTCGATCGCCTGGAGAGCGGGAAGTTCTTCGCCGGTGACGAGGGTGAAGGCATCGCCGACGTTTTGCGCGCGGCCGGTACGGCCAATTCGATGCACGTAATCTTCTGAATGTTCGGGCACATCGTAGTTGATGACGTGGCTGACACCGGCGATGTCGATCCCGCGCGATGCGATGTCGGTTGCAACCATCACTTCGTATTTGCCACTTTTAAAACCCTCGAGCGCCTCGACGCGTTCGCGCTGGGTGCGATTGGAGTGGAGCACAGCCACGGAATGCCGGCCCGCTTTTAGTTTGTGCGCGATGCGATCGGCGCCGTGTTTTGTCCGGCAAAAAATCAGCGCGCTATCGAAGTTTGTTCGCTCGAGCAGCGCCATGAGCAGCTCGAATTTCTGTTCCGCCGCCACTGGATAAACCGCATGCGTGACCGTTTCTGCCGGCGCGCGGCGCACGCCAATTTCTACAACCTCGGGATCGCGTAAAACCCAGGCCGCCAGCCGTTCAATCTCTGGCGGCAGCGTCGCGGAGAAGAGCAGCGTTTGTCGATCCCTCGAAATTAGTTCAACAATGCGGCGCACATCGGGCAGGAAACCCATGTCGAGCATGCGATCGACTTCATCGAGGACCAGCACCTTCACCTGGCGCAAATTCATCGTGCGTTGTTCGAGCAGGTCGAGTAGCCGGCCGGGGGTGGCGACGACGATGTCGGTGCCGCGTGCGGCTTCTTCTCGTTGCTTGCCGTAACCAACGCCGCCGTGGACCAGAGCGACGCGCAAATCGGTGAAGCGTCCATAATCACGAAACGCGGTCTCGACTTGCGCCGCGAGCTCGCGGGTGGGCTCGAGCACAAGGCAGCGAAAAGCGCCGTGTTTGGCGAGCAACGTCAAAATCGGCAAGGCGAACGCCGCCGTTTTACCGGTGCCGGTTTGGGCGGTGCCGGCTAAATCTTTTCCTGCCAGAATAATCGGGAAAGCGCGGAGCTGGATCGGCGTCGGTTCGGTGAACCCCATCGCCTGGGTTCCGCGGACGACTTCCGGCGAAAGTCCGAAGTTGTTAAATGACACAGTTACAGACTACTTGTATTCAAATCTCGCACAAAGGGTGGATCGCCCGGCGGAGCGGTCGATCCACCTTTAACTGACTTGGTAGAAGTGACAAAGATTTTTGTTCTGGCCGATACACACAATCGTTTGCCGGGGAAAGTCTTGGTCCTGGCGCGAGACGCGGATGAGATTTGGCATCTCGGCGATGTTTGCGCGGAGAGGATTCTGGACGAACTGCGCGCCATCGGGCTGCCGGTGACAGTGGTGCGCGGAAATTGCGACAGCAATTCTGACTGGCCGCTCATTGTCGATCTTGTGCGCGGAGGCGTTCGCTTTCGCCTTGTGCACATTCCGCCGGAGCCCCGAACGCTTTCGGGGGAAGATGTCGATGTTGTCCTGCACGGTCACACGCATGTGCCGCGGGACGAGCGTCGTGCAAATGTTCGCTTCTTAAACCCCGGCTGCGTCACGCGACCCAATCGCGGCTCGCCAGTGAGCGTGGCGTGGCTGCGGATTGTCGATGGCAAAATAAACTGGCGATTGCTCCCGCTGCGTTAGGCTCGATGGTAAAGGGGCGGCGAAGCCGCATTTGTTTAGCATCGCCCGGCGGAGCGGTGATCCACCTATCGAAGCGACCCGCGAAACTATTTCGCCGCTTCCTTCGATTTTCCGCCGAACCATTTCCGCTTTTTGGATTTCGGCTCTTCGGCTTTCGGCGCTGCCACTTCTTTGGGCGGAGGCGCGGCCTCCTTTTGTTTCTTGGCAGGTTTTTCCTTAGGCTCCTTTTCCTCGATTACTTGTGCGGCATCGACCCATTCGATGAACGCCATTGAGGCGGAATCGCTCTTGCGCTGACCGAGCTTTACAATGCGCGTGTAACCACCATTGCGATCTGCGCTACGCGGCGCGATTTCATCGAACAATTTTTTCACGGCATCTTTTTGCCGCAACATCGACAACGCCATTCGGCGTGCGTGGAGCGAACCGTTTTTCCCGAAGGTCACCATTTTCTCCGCGAGCGGGCGGACAGCTTTCGCTTTCGCCAGGGTGGTTTTGATACGCTGGTGCGCGATCAAACTGCAAACCTGGTTGGCGAGCAGAGCCTTCCGATGCGCGGCGGTACGGCCGAGCTTGATCGTTTTCTTTTGGTGCCTCATCAGCGGCGAAGGTAATTCTCGATCGAGCGGCGGTTATTTTTCGGAAGGCGCGCCGTTCGGGCTCGCGGCCTCGGCCACCGCAGGCGTGTCAACCATGCCGGGATCGAATTTCATGCCGAGACTCAAACTAAGTTGCTGCAATTTGTCTTTGATCTCGTTGAGCGATTTCTTGCCGAAGTTGCGATACTTGAGCATCTCCGCCTCGGTCTTTTGCGCCAATTGACCCACCGTGGTGATGTTGGCGTTGTTCAAGCAGTTGGCCGCGCGCACGCTCAGCTCGATCTCATTCACGCTCATGTTGAGCAGCTTCTTGAGCTTTACGTTTTCCTCGCTCACACCCGCGGGCGTCTCGTCAAACTCGATCACCTCTTCGTTGAAGTTGACGAAAACATCGAGATGGTGCCGCAAAATCGCTGAGGCCTGGAGCAACGCATCGTCCGGTGTTAATCGTCCATCGGTCCAGACTTCAAGAATGAGCTTGTCGTAATCGGTGCGCTGACCGACACGAGTATTTTCCACCGCGTACTTCACACGCGTGACCGGCGAAAAAATGGAATCGATCGGGATGAGACCGATCGCCTGATCCGGCCGCTTGTTTTCGTCACCGGTAGCGAAGCCACGGCCTACCCGCACGTCGAATTCGGCATCGAACTTATGTTTCTTATCCAGCGTGCAGATGATCTGCTTGGGATTGAGCACGTCATAGCCCTGCACCAGTTGGATGTCCCCGGCGGTTACTTCGCCCTCTTTGTTTACGCTGAGCGAAAGCTTGCGGGCTTCATGATCCTCAGCTTTGAATTTCACGCGTTTGAGATTGAGGACAATGTCGGTCACGTCCTCGACCACGCCCGGCAACGTGGCGAACTCATGTTGAGCCCCGGTGATCTTCACCGCGGTGATGGCCGCGCCTTCGAGCGAGGAGAGAAGGACGCGCCGGAGTGAATTTCCGACCGTATGCCCGTAACCGGCCTCAAATGGCTCGGCCACAAACTTGGCGTAGGTCTCAGTGGCGGTGTTCTCGTCTTTGACGAGAGTTTTCGGCATTTCAAAACGACCGTAACGAACTGGCATAACTTAATTTTCGATTTCGGATTGCCGATTTTGGATTAACAGAAAACGATTTTGCGGGAGCGAATCGAAAATCGAAAATCCAAATTCTAAAATCCTTTCGCCGGGTTTCCCCTGGCGAGTGCGGCTTCACGTCAAGCGACGGAGACCCAGGGACCAACGGCGCAACTTAAAAAACTCGCTGCGGGACGAGAAATGAACACCAGTATAAGAACTTTGCAAGCGCCGATTTTACCCATAAACAGCGGGCGCGACCGAAAAAGAAGCGCACGTTCGAAAGAGAGCAGGGCGATTCCTTTATTAAGATTAAGAGGTAAGATCATGAGTGCACAGGGATTGGGAACCATTGAGGTCACCGTGCATAAAATCGTCGCTGCCCGTTTCATCAATCCGCTGCGGGTCACGGCGGACATGCCATCGCTTCGGCCGATCACGACCGGAGCAAACGCGTAAATCTTATGTTTGGGGACTCTGCCGAGCGCTGGTCTAGCTTCAGCGACCGGCACGAGGCGGGTCGCGTCCTCGCGAAGCATCTGCAGAAATACGCGGGACGCCCTGACGGAATCGTGCTCGCTCTGCCGCGGGGTGGTGTGCCGGTCGGTTACGAAGTGGCGAGAGCACTGCGCGTCCCGCTTGATGTTTTCGTCGTGCGAAAGCTCGGCGTTCCCGGTTATGGCGAGCTCGCGATGGGCGCGATCGCCTCCGGCGGCGTACGAGTTCTCAACGAAGACGTCGTGGCGCACCTTCCGAATGCGGAGGAAATGCTAGCTGCCGTAACTGCCGAGGAAACTCGCGAACTTGAGCGACGCGAGGCGGAATATCGAGACGACCGTCCACCGCCCGACTTACGCGGCAAAACCGTGATTCTGGTAGATGACGGCCTTGCCACCGGCGCAACCATGCGCGCGGCGGCGACGGCGCTCAAACAACGTGGAGTCGCCGCTTGTGTGGTTGCCGTCCCAGTGGCTTCGCCGGAGACTTGCGCCGAGCTTCGTCACGAAGTGGACGAGGTCGTTTGTGCGGCGACCCCCGAGCCGTTTTACGGCGTCGGGCAGTTTTACAAAGATTTTTCGCAGACCAGCGATGAGGAAGTGCGCGACTTGCTCGCCCGTGCTGCGACAGAAGAAGCGCCGCCATGAGTGCTCGTATCCTGTCGGGAGGGTTTGTGAATACCGCGAGCGAGATCGAAATTCCCGCGCGCTGTGCCAAGCTCGAATCGTCGCCAAACCCGCGAGCGAACGGTTCACCCGACATTTGTCGACGCTGTCAGTCGCCTAATCGGTCTTTCCCTCCTCGACGACTTCGTCGCTCAACTCGCTTCTAGCGGCGCCTGTTTTTGGAAAATGAGCGGCCAGTACTTTTCCGATTTCCTCGACCGCCTCGATGATGGCGTGACTGAATTTCTCGCTCCGAAAATGCGCCCGCATTCCATCGACAAGGCGTTGCCAGAATTCTTCACCGCACTTTTCATGAATGGCCTTATCGCCGACCACGGCAAACTTATGCGCGCGCGGGGCCACGAAGATCAGCACAGTGTTCCGTTCGCGCGTCTTGTGCATTCCCATCCGGTCGAACCTTTTCTGCGCCGCGATCAGCGGATCGGCATTTAACTTTCCGCGCTGAACATAAACGCGAATCTGACCGGACGTTTTTGCTTCGGCTTCCCGAATCGCCTGCACGATCCGGTCGTGTTCGAGCTTGCTAAGAAATTCCTTTGTCCGCATGTCGTTACCAACTTGAGCCTGCGCCGCCGCCACCGAAGCTGCCACCTCCGCCGCTGAATCCACCGCCACCGCCGCCAGCTGACCAACCGCCTCCACCGCTCGACCATCCGCCGATGAATGGTCCGCCAAAGCTGGAATACCTGTAGCCGCGCCGCCGCCAACCGCGCGAAGCGATGAGAAAAATGATGAGAACGAGCAAAAACAGCAGAAAACCGAATGGGCTGCTTGCGCCTCTGTGTCTTTCGCGGTCGGTTTGGCCGCTGCCCTTGTACTCGCCGCGGATCGCTTTGCAGATTAGATCAATGCCGGTGGCGAGCCCTCCTTCGTAGTTGTTGTTACGGAACTGCGGCTTGATATGATACTCAGTGATATCGAACGCGGTGATGTCCGGCAGCGCACCTTCCAATCCGTAGCCGACCTGGATATACATTTTGCGGTCGTCTTTAAAAACGAACAGGACCACGCCGTTGCGCTGCTCTTTTTGTCCGACGCCCCACGCTTGCGCGACCCGTTGCGTGTAATCTTCGATCGATGAGTCGCTCTGCATTTTCGGAAATACCGCGACAACGACTTGATCTGAAGTTTCGCGCTCGAACTGCGCGAGCTGTTCGTTGAAACGCAGAGCGGCTTCTTTTGAAACGACACCAGCGTAATCATTGAAATAGCCAGCTGGTTTCGGTGGAATGACCTCGGCGGCGTGGCCGGACAGCGCAATGACAACAACCAGCGCGGCGGCGATTAAAGAGATCTTGGTGGATCGAGCAGTCCCTTGCTCGATGCTAAAATTAGGCGGCGAAGCCGCAAATCGTATCATCGCGCGACGGAGCGCACGATCCACCTTAAGCACGATTCGTTTCACGCGAGAATCGATTGTCGATCTTTCATGATAGGGACATCTCGTAGAGATGTCCCTACTTATGGCGATCCCGTCGCGGCGGGCGATGGCGCCGGCGTGCCGAAATTGAAATTCACGGTCGGCGCTTTTTCCGCGCCCGGTTGCGCGGCAAAGAATGGCCGCGGCGCAAAGCCAAACATCCCGGCAATCAGATTCGTCGGAAAGCTGCGCACAGCCGTGTTGTAATTTTGCACCGCAGTGTTGAAGTTGCCGCGCTCGACCGAAATTCGGTTCTCCGTACCTTCGAGCTGCGCTTGCAGGCCGAGAAAGCTCTGGTTCGCCTTTAGCTCCGGATAACGCTCGACCACCACGAGCAAGCGCGAGAGAGCGTTTGAAAGCTGTCCTTGCGCTGCCTGGAATTGCTCGAGTTGCCCCGCATCGGTGGGCGCTTTGTTCGGATCAAGCTGCACCCGGCCGACGCTGGCGCGCGCATTGGTCACGGCGATGAGTGTCGATTTTTCGAAATTGGCCGCCCCTGAAACCGTGTTCACCAGGTTCGGAATCAAATCTGCGCGGCGCTGGTAAACATTTTGCACCTGCGCCCAGCTTTGATCGACGGTCTGCTGCAATTTGACCAGCCGATTGTAACTGCCCATCAGTCCGAGCGCAGCCACCACTGCAAAGAAGACGATGATCACCAAGACGCCGACGCAACCAATAGCAAATTTGTTCATGTCTCAAAAGGTTGTGTGCATCGTTCAGGAAATGCGCCATCAAGTCAAATCCGCTATCGCGATTGTCCGAGAACCAACCGCAGGAAATTCGCGTCGGAAAAATTCGCACCCCATCCTTGCCGCACGATCAGAGCGTTCATCGAGGGAATGATGAAGAGGCGTTGATAACCGGAGCCGAGCGCGACCAACATGTCCGCAGGCGCATCTTTGCAAATGCAGATATCAGTCCATTGCGCGCTTTGCCACGGCAGATCGAGCATCCGCTCCACGTCGATCTCGCGCCCATTCGGCGCTCCCTGATTTAGCCAAAATGTGAGGCCGTATGACAGGTTCGCTTGCGAGCCGATAAAGGCTTCGCGCAACAAATCTGCCGGAACAATTTGGCGCCCGTGATAATTCCCGCGCCCGAGCACAAGCTCGCCGAGCCGCGCCCATTCGCGCGCTGTCAATTCAAAACCTGTCGCCGGCAGCGGATTGCCACGCGCGTCCCTTTTGTAATTGAGACGACCGAGCCCCAGCCGGGTCAACACATGTCCTTCGATGTAGCTGATTATTGCCCGTCCTTCTAATTTCCGACGCAGCAGTTCTGAAAAAATCTGAAGATGACTCGGGCCATAAATGAAAGCCGAGCCGGGTTCAGCAACGGCCGGCAATTGAATCGCCATCGGATTCCGATCGCGAATCGATGCACGCTGAAGACGCGAAGCGCCTTCAATGCCATCGCTCTGATTGAGCAACTGGCGGATGGTGATCCGCGATTTACGCGTGTCGCCCTTCCATTCAGTGATCGTATAGGAAACGAGATCATCGAGCTTAAACAAACCATCATGTACCGCCGCCAACGCGGTGATTCCCCAAAAGCTTTTTGTCCCGCTGAAGATCGGCCATTTGTCGCCGGCCGATCCGCCGTTCGCGTAATGCTCGAAGATGGTTCGGCCATTTTGCATGACGAGCATGGAGATGCCACGCTTGCTTTCCGAGTATTTTGCCGCGCGCGCGCAATCGGCGGTGCGCAGTTCCGCAAATGCGATTGTCGATCTTAGGAACGCGAGCGCAAGGATCGCGCTGTAGCCGCTTCGCTGCGCGAAGCGTGACCATTGCGAGCCATTCATGCGTGCGTCACGTCGCCCACACGGCGACGGCTACAGATTCTCTGTTGCCGCGGATGCTGATCGCGGGCCGGCGTCGGCGACGCCGGCTACAGTTGCCGGCTGGGAGCGCGGGCTTACCGGCAGATAGCGTTTCCGCAATTCTTCGACATTGGGCAATTCATCCAAATTGCGCAGACCGAAGTGATCGAGAAAAAATTGCGTGGTCTCGTAAAGGAGCGGCCGTCCCGGAATTTCTGCGCGCCCGCTAATTTTGACGAGACCGCGGTCCATCAATGTTTGCAGAACCCCATCGATAGCGACGCCGCGGACGGCCTCGACATCGGGGCGCGTGATCGGCTGGCGATAGGCGATGATGGCGAGCGTTTCGAGCGCGGGCGCGGTCAAGCGCGCCGGTTTCGGCGTGGGAAAAAGTTGGCGCACCCAATTGGCATATGCGGGATCGGTCGCGAGTTGCCAGCCTTGAGCTTTTTCGACCAGTTGAAAAGCGCGCTCTTGCTGCCCGTATTCGATTTTCAATTCTTCGAGCGCGGCGGCCACTTCGGACTCGCGGACCCTGGCGAATTCGTTAGGCGAAAGCTCATCGACTTGGCCGGCGCGCTTGATAACATCGACCATCTCCTTTGCGGAAAGCGGCCTTTGTGTGCTGAAGAGGAGCGCTTCGATAACTTTGGCGAGAGTCATAAGCACACAAAGCGTGTCATCCTGAGCGGCGCGAAGGATCTCCCATTCGAAGTCCGGAGTACACAAGTTCGATAGCGTGATCCATCATCTTCTGTGAGGTCCCTCACTTCGTTCGGGATGACCGCGCGTTTACGCATCGAATTTTAATTGGCGCCGATCGCGCTTTGAATTGCGTCCGCGATGCGGTTCGCCTGCTTGTCGATCTTATCCAATTCGCGACCTTCGATTAATAAGCGAATTTGTGGTTCGGTGCCAGAATAACGCAGGAGGATGCGGCCTTGGCCGGCGAGTTCGCGCTCGACTTCGTCGCGCAACTTCATGACTTCGCGTAGTTCTTCGATGGGCGGCTTGGCTTTTACGACCAAATTGCGATGGGCCTGTGGATATTTTTTGAGACAAGTTTTCAATTTGCTTAACGGCTGCCCGGTCGTGTGCATGATGCGCAAAATCTGGAGCGCGCTAATGATGCCGTCGCCAGTGGTAGTGAAATCGCGGAAAATGATGTGACCGCTTTGCTCGCCGCCGAGGTTTAATTTTCGAGAAATCATTTCTTCGATGACGTAGCGATCGCCCACTTTCGTGCGAACGACTTTGCCGCCGTGCGCGGCGAGCGTTTCATCGAGACCGAAATTGCTCATCACGGTGGCAACGAGCGTGTTTTGCTCCAGCCGGCCCGCGCGCAAAAGATCGACAGAAGCGATGGCGAGAATTTCGTCGCCATCGACAATCTCACCATTTTCATCGCAGAGCAGGACGCGATCAGCGTCGCCATCATGCGTGATGCCGACATCCGCGCCGCTCTCCTTGACGAGGCGCTGGATTTCCCGCGGATGAGTGCTGCCGCATTGCGCGTTGATGTTCATGCCGTTGGGCTCGTTGTGCGCGATGATGACATCCGCGCCGAGCTCGCGCAAAACGCACGGCGTCGATTTGTAAGCGGCGCCGTTGGCCACATCGACCGCGATGCGCATTTCCTCGAGCGACATCCCGCGCGAAAAGCTCGCCTTGGCAAATTCGACATAGCGGCCAAGGGCGTCGTCGATGCGCGCGGCACGCCCGATCTTGCCGGCAGTTGGGCGAATCGAATCGACTTCGCCGGCGAAAACGAGCTGCTCGATTCTTTGTTCGACCTGATCGTCGAGCTTGTAACCGTCGTGCCGGAAAAATTTGATGCCGTTGTCCTCGTAGGAATTATGGGAGGCGGAAAGGACAATGCCGGCATCGGCGCGGAGCGCGCGGGTGATGTAAGCCACGCCCGGCGTCGGCAGCGGCCCGATGATGAGAACATCGACGCCGAGCGACGTGATGCCGGCCACAAGCGCGTTCTCAAGCATGTAACCGGAGAGGCGCGTGTCTTTGCCGAGCACGATTTTCGGGCGCGCGCCCTCTGGGATAGTGCGGGGATTGAGTTGCGTGAAAACATGCGCCGCAGCGCGGCCCAGTTTCAGCGCAGTCTCAGCGGTGACTGGCTCCACGTTGGCAACGCCGCGGACGCCGTCAGTCCCGAAAATCCTCTTGGCCTGGGTCACGGGCTAATTGAAACGCTGGAAGAGTGATTCGTAAACGGGAAACTTTCTCAACTCGCGAAAGCTTTCGAAGTCAATTGTCATTGCTACCGCAAGCGGCATTGATGGAACGCTAGAATGGAGGCTTGATTTTGGCGCGATTTTTTACTTGAATCGCAGCGTGTCTGCGGTTGAAAACGGGGCGTCGGGGAGCCCGATGGGTCAAACCACTCAAAGCGGCGCCGCTGCATTTGCCACCACGCATTGGAGCGTGGTGCTGACGGCGCAAGATCAATCTCCCGAAGCTGATGCGGCGCTGGAAAAACTCTGCCGCATTTACTGGTGGCCGCTTTATGGATTCGTGAGACGACAGGGCTATGGCCCGGAGGAAGCGCAGGATTTAGTGCAAGGTTTCTTTGCGCTCCTGCTCAAACGTCGAGATTTGAACGCCGTCCGGAAAGAAAAGGGCCGACTTCGTTCTTATTTGCTTGTGTCGCTTAAGAACTTCCTCGGGAAAGCACGCCGTCGGGAACTGGCTCTGAAACATGGCGAGGGCCGGCCACTGGTTCCACTCGATGAGTTGCTCGCGCGCGAGTGCGCTGGCTTGGAACCGGCGGACATGTGCAGCGCGGACAAAGTCTATGAGCGGCGCTGGGCGTTGACTTTGCTCGAGCAAGTACTCGCCCGGCTCGAGGAGGAATATCGAGCGGCCGGGAGCGAATTGTTGTTTGAGTGCTTGAACGAATTGCTCGCCGACCAACCGGCTGCGCCTTCGCAAGCTGATATCGCGAAAAAGCTCAGCATGACCGAAAACGCGGTGAAGCAAGCATTCTATCGCCTGCGACAACGCTACCGGGAGCTACTACGCAAGGAGATCGCAGACACCGTCGCAGTGCCGGGCGATGTCGAAGACGAGCTACGGCATTTCATTTCTATCCTGCAAACGTAACCTTCAAACGATTTTCGGACAGTACAAGCTGATACGAAAGATCGACACGGAAACGAAATGCCAAATACGGGAAAAGTATGCGCAAAATGCGGCGCGACGGTTTTTGCCGACGCGCCCCGCGGATTTTGCAGCGTGTGTTTGTTTCGGACTGGGCTGGGGTCGCCCAATGACGAAAGCGACCGTCCAGAGGAAGCGAGTCGAATGGAGATGGAATTCGGCGACTATGCGTTGCTGGAGGAGATTGGGCGCGGTGGACAAGGCGTCGTTTATCGCGCGCGCCAAAAGAGTCTCAACCGAACCGTCGCGCTAAAAGTCATTGGTCTCGGCCAGTGGTCAACGACTCCGCATTTGAAACGTTTCCGTCATGAGGCGGAAGCGGCGGCGCGCCTGGAGCATCCGCAGATTGTTCCGATTCACGAAATCGGCGAACGCGATGGCTCGTGCTACTTCAGCATGAAATTCGTCGAAGGCGGTCAGCTGGACGAAGTGGTTAGGCGGGAACGGTTGTCAACTCGGCGCGCCGCGGAATTGCTGGTGAAGATTGCGCGGACAGTTCAGTTCGCCCACGAGCACGGAATCCTTCACCGCGACATCAAGCCGGGGAACATTTTGTTAGATCTCCAGGGTGAACCGCATTTGACCGATTTCGGTTTGGCGCGCCTGCTCGAACAGGACAGCACGGTCACAAATTCATTCGATGTCCTGGGTACCCCCAGCTACATGGCGCCGGAGCAAGCCGCGGGTAACACGAGGGAACTTACGGCCGCGACCGATGTTTATGCGCTCGGCGCGGTCTTTTATCAGATGCTCACCGCCCAGCCACCATTTGCCGGCGGATCGACCTACGAAACCATTCGATTAGTCTTGGAAAGCGAGCCACGGAATCCGCGACATTGGAATCCAAAAGTGGATGTCGATCTTGCCACGATCTGCTTGAAGTGTTTGGAGAAGGATCCAAAGAAACGTTATAACACGGCCGAAGCGCTGGCGAAAGATGTCGAACGCTGGCTTCGGCACGAACCGATCCAGGCGCGACGCGCCGGTGTCATCACCCGCAGCCGAAAATGGGTGCGGCGCAATCCAGTGCTCGCGGCCGTAACGCCGTTAGTGGCCGCGCTCCTCGCGATTGTTGCCTTTCTGTTTTGGAAAAACGCTGCCGAGCAACCGCCAACTACCGGTGTGGCCGTGCTGCCTTTCGAAAATCTGAGTGAGGACAAGAACAACGCGTTTCTTGCCGATGGCATGCAAGACGACATTTTGACCAAGCTGGCGAAAGTTGCCGATCTCAAGGTCATTAGTCGCACAAGCGTTATGGAATATCGTGGCGCCCGGAACATCCGGCAGATCGGCGATGCACTTCGTGTCTCTCATGTTCTGGAGGGGAGCGTGCGCAGGAACGCGAGCAGAATTCATCTCAATGCCCAGTTAATCGACACCCGCACCGATGCTCACGTCTGGGCGGAGGAATATGATCGTGATGTGTCAGATGTCTTTAGTATCCAAAACGAGATCGCCAAGGCTGTTGCCGACCAGTTACAGGCGAAGCTCTCGCCCGCCGAGAAAAATGCCATCGAACAACGGCTCACGTCTGATCTAACGGCGTTCGACCAATATAGCCGCGCCAAAACACTCATACTGGTGAGCAGCACGGGTTCGTCGGCTCCCAGGAACTTGAACCAGGCTATCGAGCTTTTGAATAGTGCGGTCGCGCGGGATCCGTCCTTCCACCACGCCTTTTGTGAGTTGGTCAATGTGCACGATGTTTTGTACTCGCTTTATGGCGATCACACTCCGGCGCGTCTGGCCGCGGCTGAAGCTGCTCTGCAGCGGGCAGCCGAGCTGCGGCCGCATGCTCCCGAAACGCGCTTGGTGCGAGGATCGCACCTGTATTCTGCGTATCGCGACTACAACCGAGCGCTGAGCGAATTGCAGGCGGCGCGTGCCGGCCTTCCTAACGATCCTCGCATCCTAGAGCTCACCGGCTACATCCTTCGCCGCCAAGGTAAGGCGCAAGAAGGATTACGTAGCTTGGAACAAGCGGTGGCGCTCGATCCACGCAATCCTGACATGCTTGGCCAACTGGCAGTTAGCTATCTGCACCTTCGGCGCTATCGGGATCAGAAGGCAGTCCTCGAGCGCGTGTTGGAGATTACACCGGATGACGTTGGCGTAGCGGGCAACCTTGTCTTTATCGATCTATCCTGGCGCGGCGATACCGCCCCTTTGCACAAATGGATTGACCGGCTTCGAGCTGAGCGCCCGGCAGTTGTTGCCGATGCAACAGATCTCTGGTTTCTATGCGCGTTGGCGGAGCGGGACTGGCCCGTTGCCGCGCAGGCATTAACGGCTTCGGGCGATGGTGGCTGGTTTTGGGCTAACAATGGCGTTATCTTAAGCCGGCAGTTTGGACAGGGCCTTCTCGCGCGTGCCATGCACGATGAAAGCCGCGCGCGCAGCGCATTCGCCACCGCACGACTTCAACAGGAGCAGATTGTGCAAAAACAGCAGGATTACGGACCGCCCCTTTGCGTTTTGGGCTTAATCGATGCGGCCTTGGGCAACAAGGAAGCTGCTCTGCGCGAAGGGCGTCGCGCAATGGAGTTGGTGCCGGTCGAAAAAGATTCTATTAATGCGCAAACGCTCATGGCCTACTTCACCGTGATCGCGGCTTGGGCTGGCGAAAAAGACCTGGCGTTGCAGCAGTTGACCGACGCAGTTGCAAAACCAGGTGCAACCTTGATAACGAGCTACGGGGTGCTCAAACTACTCCCGTTCTGGGATCCGCTGCGCGGCGATCCGCGGTTCGAGAAAATCATTAGCTCCCTTGCCCCAAAGGAGACGATTGGTTCTCCAACCACGCCGTAGCCTTCTGAAGGAGCCTCGGCGAAGGCGGGTCGCCTCCCTCGCACCGAAATAGGCTAACCACGAATCCACACGAATCGACACTAATCCGGATAATTGGTGTTCATTCGTGTCCATTAGTGGTTGAGATTCCGTACAAAGACTGTCCTTTCGCTCGCTGGAACCAAATGCATTCTTCGCCACCTTCGTTTCCTTCTGTTTAAAAAATTCTGCATTTTCCGCGTAACCTCGCGCCAGATTTGGGACAGTACACCTGTGAAATGGGATCATTGCGCATTAGATCTCAACGAAGGCGGGGTGTAGATTCAACAGTCCTTTGGGGATTGTTTCTGTTAGTTGCCGGCACGGGAAGCTGCTGGGCCCAGCTGACCGATCGGACCCTGGCGCCAAATACCGCCCAAGCAGGGATCGCCAAGTCGCTGCAGAGTGAAACTGGCGCCGGACGCGGCGATGTGCTGACTCCGAACTCGTCTATTTTTATCATTCGGCGCGATCCCTTTCGTTCGGTCCGTCGGGGACGCCAGGTCTTCCAGCGCAAGTTTACTCACGCGCAGGGACAGGGTCCGAACGAAGGCGATGGCGTAGGCGACCTCAATACGAATGATGCGATCGGTGCCGGTCTGTCTGATAGTTGTGCGCTGTGCCATGGACGCCCGCGAGGGTCGGCAGGTGTGGGCGGCAACGTCGCCACAAGGCCGGACAGCCGCGATTCCCCGCACCTTTTCGGGCTAGGACTGAAGGAGATGCTGGCCGATGAAATCACTGGCGATCTGCGAAGCATTCGTCAGCAGGCCATCACCATGGCGGAGCAGAGTGGTCATCCGGTAACCCTGCCGTTGCTCAGCAAGGGAGTTAACTATGGCACGATTACGGCCACGCCTTCCGGCACGGTGGATACTTCCGGGGTCCAGGGCGTTAACCCCGATCTTAGGGTGAGACCCTTCTTCGCCGAGGGCCGCACGATCTCGGTTCGGGAATTCGTAGTCGGTGCACTCCATAAAGAGATGGGGCTCGAAGTCAACGACCCGGATTTGGCTCACGCCCACGCCGGGCAAACAGTTGTAACGCCTGCTGGCATGGTGCTGGATGGCTCCCAGGACGCGATCGATGCGCCTCCGGCGCCGGATCCCATAACCGGCCAGTATGAGATTGACCCTGCCATCGTCGATCACCTTGAGTTCTATCTCCTGAACTATTTTAAGCCGGGACTAGGCCAGCAGAATCAGACTACACAGCTGGGACGGCAAAAATTCAATAGCATCGGCTGCAATTCCTGTCACATGTCCAACTTCCAGATCAACCACGACCGCCGAGTAGCTGATGTGGGAACTGTTTACGATTCGGTGCACGGAATTTTCAACAACCTGTTTTCCTCTGCTGGTACGCTTATCAATGTGATCGACGACGGTCACGGGTTCCCGCCTCTGAAACTGCCGCAAGGCAATCCGTTCCTGGTGGAAAACATCTTCACCGATTTCAAGCGGCACGATCTTGGGTCGAACTTCTACGAACGGAATTACGACGGCACGCTCCAGAGAACATTCCTCACCCGTCCCCTATGGGGTGTGGGCTCGAAGAGCTCCTTCGGGCACGATGGCCGTAGCATTTCGCTCGACGAGGTAATTCTGCGGCACGGCGGCGAGGCGCAAGCCTCCCGCGACGCTTACGCGCACTTGTCGGGGCCGGAGTCCGCTGCGCTTCAGAGCTTTCTAAAGTCGCTGGTCCTGTTTCCGCCGGATGATACTGCGTCGAACCTCGACCCGGGAAATCGTAATGTTCCCAATTTCCCGCAGTTTGGGCACGGCAGCATCAAGCTGACGGTGCTGTTCAACAATCCTGCGGACCCCGAGTAACAAACAGTTTTTTTTGGGCGCGTGCCCTCGGGGATGGTGCGGGGATTGAGTTGGGTGAAAAGATGCGCCGCAGCGCGGCCCAGCTTTAGTGCCGCCTCGGCGATAACCGGTTCCCCGTTGGCAACGCCGCGGACGCAGTCGGTCCCGAAAATCTTCTTGGCCTAAGTCACGTGGTACTTGCCCGAAGAGCGATTCGTAAATCGGAAAGTATAAGTCTCGGACACGACCGAGCATGTCCCTCCAGAATTATGCCGCGCCTGGTCGTTCGCCGATTTTGCGTGCCGGCACACCGCCCCAGATTTCGAAGGTAGCGACGTTGCTTGTGACCACGGCGCCAGCGGCAATAATCGCGCCGCGGGCGATGCGCGCGCCTTTCAAGATGATGACGTTCGCGCCGAGCCAAACGTCTTCCTCGAGAACGATGGGCGCATCAGCGGCGTGTGGTTGCATCGACATCGGAACCTCGCGCTGGGCAGAACCGTGATCGTGATCGATAAAACGGCAGCCGGAAGCGATGAGGGAGTGAGCGCCGATGACGATCTTGCGGCGGAAATTGAATTCGCAACCGGTGCCAATGAAAACGTTGTCGCCGATGAGGAGGCGAGGTCCGGGCTCGTAGATGCCATCGAACTTGAAATGAATTCCAGGCTCCAGTTGGCAATGCGCGCCTATCGATACCTGGTGCGGCCAGGTGACGTAAATTTTCGGCAGCAATGTTTCGTGACCGACCTTCATTCCGAGAAGCCGCCACCAGGCGGTACGCAACTGGGCGACAAGCGTTGAGGCCATCGCGCGCAAACGAAAAATCGCGCGCGGCAGGAATAAGCTCATCAGACTAGACCGGGCACTTTTTCGCGAACGGACAGCGCGATCATGGCGCGCGCGCGTGTTCTCGATCGTGGTCGCTCAGAAAGATGCATTCGTCTTCCACTCCGAGCAGAGTTCCCCATTTCAGCGAAAATTTTTCCAGATTCATGCTCCGCAAAATGAAAGGAGCCCAATCTTTGTATTCTCCCCTCACAATGTCGGCGAGCTTGTCCTGGCTGCCACTGATCGGTGTCAGGTAAAGGCCATTCACCGGCCCGCCGAGAAGGTTGTAATCGCTGAGATCGGTGAGCGTCTTAGGCGTTTCCGGAAGCCACAGGGCGCGCCGATCCGCGTACCAAGCAATCGCCCATGGCATGTCCGAGGCGGTGACTTCATTAGGCTGCATCCAATTGTGAAGCGTCGCGATGTAGGGCGGGGCGTAGGGTGGCCAGCGGATCGGCGACTTGGCCTGCGCGAGCCACGGCACCGTGAAAATCGCCGGCAGCGCGCAGAGGAGGTAAAGCAAACTGAGAAAGGCGATGCGCGCGATGCTAAGCTGGATACCGAGCCGGTTCCATTGCACGAGCAGGTAAGCCAGGCCGTAACAGGTCATCAGCGGAACGAAAATCAAATGCAATTGATTCGCGGCCAGGCCCCCTTCCTCGTTGATTCCAAAAATTGCCATCCCGGCGATCGCGCCGATCCACATCGCCAGAATCATCCAGCGAAGCACTGCGGTTTCTGTTCGTTTGAAAGGGTGGAGCAGGGCGACAAAAAACATCATAGCCACCACG
>Ga0210399_10000161_pt1 | contig 53452 bp, 42 predicted proteins | sample IncBWC14MmetaG_FD_150865 | JGI IMG/M metagenome (GOLD analysis project Ga0210399, IMG submission 150865) | Forest soil microbial communities from Barre Woods Harvard Forest LTER site, Petersham, Massachusetts, United States - Inc-BW-C-14-M | ecosystem: Environmental > Terrestrial > Soil >...
AAGAGCTGATGAGGCGTCTTGGCAGGGATGCGGACAATATCCCCGGCGGCCAGTTTGCGTTGGATGCCGCCGCGAATCGTGCCGTTGCGCTTTTCGTGCGGCTCGGTGATTTCCGCGCCTTCCAGAGTTCCCCCGACGATCAAAGTCGCGGAGCCCGATTTCACCACGAACACATCGGCCTGATTTTCGTGCCATTCCGGGACACCATCGGCCTCCCGTCGAGAAAGCATGTATAGGTCATTTGGGAAATCCGCCAGGTGGCGGAGACCAATGTGGTGAGCGTTCATGGCAGCGTCTTTGGTGATTTCCTGATCGATCTGCTTCAGCGAAGCAGCGGTCCAGAGTTCAAAACCTTCTGGAACAACTTCCTGAGCGGTGCCGGGCAACAGGGCCAACGCCAGCAACAACAGCAAGCAGAGTTTTTTCATAATGTCCTCATTTTGGCGATTCTGGTTTCGAATGGTTTGAATATTAATCGATTTCGCGATCGAATGAGCTTTTCGCTACCAGAAGTCACGGCGTGGTTAAGAAAGGGCTCTGCACGGCGTTCCTGGATTCGGGACGAGACTTACTAGGTAGAGTGTCGGGTCAACGAATATCAATCGCAAAATGAACTTTGCTAAATAGAGGGTTTGAAAAAACTTAATTGACACGACTCACGTGAACCCTGCGCCAGCCCGCGTTTATGTTTGGTCCGATTTACAGACAAATTCAGTGAAGACTATTGGCGGCCAGGCACACGCATAAGCCACCGGCGATATCTTAGTCCGCCCCTCACATTTAAGGCTGGCGACACTACGACTTGGGTCCAACCCAATCTGGATCCTTTAAGTTCCAACCTCCACCGAGAGCTTTGTAAAGCTGCACGATGACGGTGCGTCGATTGAGTTCGGTCATGGCGAGAGCATTCTCTGCAGGGAACAATTGCTGCTGAGAGTCAAGAACCTCAAAATAGCTGGCTTTGCCCGCAACGTAGCGCTGCAGGGAGACCTTGACGGACTCCTGATAGGCTTCCACGGCGCGAACCTGTTCGCTGCGAACGGCTTCATATTTCTGGCGAGAGACGAGGGCGTTGGATACGTCCTGGAAGGCGCTCAAAGCCGTTTGTTCGTACTGCAATTTCGACTGTTCCCAGAAAGCGACCGTCTGGCGCTTTTGGGCTCTGAGCGCACCACCCTGGTACAGAGGGCCGCTAACGTTGCCAGCGATACTCCAAAGGTTTGTCCCTCCAGAGGATAGGTCGGAAAGCGGAGTACTCGCCTTGCCGAGCAAGGCGGTGAGGCCGATTTGGGGAAAAAATGCGGCTGTGGCAACGCCAATCTGGGCATTCGCTGCGCGCACCTGTTGCTCTGCCGCGAGCAGATCTGGGCGGCGCTCCAGCAATGCGGAAGGCAATCCCGCGGGTACGTCAGGGGGAACGATCTGGTCGAGGAGTTTCGCGGTATGCGTTATCCCGTGAGGGTTCTGACCCAGCAATACGCTGATCTGGTTTTCTGTCAGCGCTATCTGTCGTTCGAGCTCCCCGATGCTGGAGGCAGCGGTAGCCTGTGCTGCCGCCGCCCGTGACGTGTCCAGTTTTGTAGCAACGCCGCCTTCGAGCCGCTGAGTAAAAAGTTGCAAGGTTTGGCCGAATGAATCGGTGGTTCGCTTGGCGATCTCCAGTTGAAGGTCCAAATCGAGAAGCTGGAAGTAGCCTTGGGCAACGTCGCTCACGAGAGAGAGCATGACGCCCCGCCGTGCTTCTTCCGTAGCCAGATATTGGGCTCTAGCAGATTCATTCAGGCGCCGGATACGGCCCCAGACGTCAGGTTCCCAGGCCGCGCTGGCTACGGCTATCAATGCCCCCTTGCTCGACCCGCCGGAGGCATTAGGATCGATCGTGCCAAATTCATTTTTGCCGTCGCTCGCGTGTACTGCATAACCGGCGGCGGGGAAATATTGTGCTCGGGCTTGCGCGGCGATTTGCCGGGACTGCTCGATCCGCGTCACTGCGATGGCCAAGTCGTAGTTGTTGGCCAGCGCGGTCTGTACGAGAGTTTTCAGCTGCTCGTCCTTGAAAACGTCCCACCAAGGCAAATCGGCAATGGAGGCTTGCTGGGACGCGCCCTCAGCGCCGCGGAATTCGGCCGGAGCATTCACCTTAGGGCGCTGGTAATTCGGGCCGACCGCGCAGCCGGGAAGGAGCAAGGTAAATGCACAGCTTAGGACGAGCGAGAGGGAAGAGAAGGACTTGGCAAGGCGTGCGCTGGTCTCCGCACGCCTGGCGATGACGGTATACGGGATGTGCCCGGAATGGCAGGCGTCCTTCTGAGTCGAAGTCGTGTTTTTCATGGCGTCGAGCGCCTCTTGACCTTAAGTTTGCCGAAGCTAGTCATCGCCAGCGGCCGTCCCATGCTCCGGAGTGGCTGTTAAGGGCATCTTGACCACGTGCTTTGCGCCGCCAAGCTTTTCAACGATGTAGAAGAGCGCGGGAATAATAAAGATGGCTATGCCGCTGGCAGCCCCCATGCCTCCGATGACCACTGTACCCATCACTTGACGAGAAACGGAGCCAGAGCCGGATGCCCTCCAGAGCGGCACGCAACCCAGGAGGAACGCAAGTGAGGTCATCAGAATGGGGCGGAGGCGGAGCTTGGCGCCTTCCAGCGCCGCGTCCACGAGCGGCTTGCCTTTCTCGAACTCCAATTTGGCAAATTCCACGATCAAAATAGCGTTCTTGGCCGCGAGACCAATCAGCATGACCAAGCCGATTTGGGCGTAGACGTTGTTCTCCAGCCCGAGATTTGCATAGTCATGAAAGACCAAAAGACCGACGATGCGGCGCAGGAACAGAACACAAAATGCGCCAAAGACGGCAACGGGCGTGCTTAAGAGCACGCTGAATGGCAACGTCCAGCTTTCGTACATCGCCGCCAGAACTAGAAAGACGAACAGGACGGAGAAGCCGAACACAACCGATGCCGGCACACCTTGCTGTGCCTTCTGTTCCTGGAAAGACATACCCATGTAGTCGAAGCCCATGCCGGGTGGCATGGTCTGGGCAAAGACTTCCTCAAGCGCTCTCATAGCCTGTTCGGAACTGAAACCCGGTTTGGTGATGCCATTAATCTGAACGCACTGATACATGTTGTAGTGCATTGTGAATTCGGGACCAAGCCTGGGTGCGATGGAAGTAACCGAGGACAGTGGGACCATTTGGCCAGCGTTGTTGCGCACATAGAAGCGGCCGACATTTTCCGCCTGCGTCCGAAAATTGCCCTCCGCCTGAACGTAGACTTGCCAGACTCGTCCAAAACGGTTAAAGAAGTTAATGAAAGCTCCGCCCATGAAAGCTTGCAGAGTCTGGTATACATCGCTGAGCGGCACGCCTTGCTTCAGTACTTTGTCGCGTTCGACTTTTACGGAGAGCTGCGGAACGGAAGGCAAAGCGGTGGTGAATAGAAAGCTAAACTCGGGCCGCTTTTGTGCCGCCGTCATAAACTTCTGTTGGTTGTCTCTGAGGAATTCGAGACCTCTTGCGGAGCGGTCTTCGAGGACGAAGGTAGCGCCGCCCGATGCCCCGACTCCAGGAATGGAGGGTGGCGGAAAGGATAGTGGAGTCCCCTGCGATATCTCTCGAAGAGCCTCGTTCAGGTGGATTTTGATGGGCCAATACTGTTCGTCTTCCGCCTTGCGTTCCTTCCACTCCCGCAGGGTGATCCAAAAGAAGGCGCTGTATGTATTCTGTATGCCACTCAACATGTTGTAACCAACGACGGTAGTGATGTGATCTACCCCCGGGGTTTTCCGAATAATGTCCTCGACTTTCATGGCGGCCGCGCTAGTGCGTTGCAGGGAAGAAGCATCAGGCAGCTGCAGAGCGGCGAAAAGGTAACCCTGGTCTTCTTCGGGCAGGAAGCTCTTGGGTAGTTTGGACCCAAAAAAACCAGCCAGGACGGCAAAGACGAGCAGCAGGGCGACGGTGAATCCCATTTTGCGGATGAGGACTCCACACCAGTTGACATATCCGTCAGTCATTCGACCGAACCACCTGTTGAACCACGCGAAGAATTTTCCGAGTGGTCCGCGCGCCGGCTTTTTGGGACGAAGCAAGAGAGCGCTGAGGGCCGGGCTGAGCGTGAGAGCATTGAAGGCCGAAATAATGACGGAGACGGCGATGGTGACTGCGAACTGCTGATAGAGGCGACCGGTGATCCCGGGAATGAAGGCCGTGGGAATGAACACGGCTGAGAGAACAACGGCGATGCCGACTACCGGGCCACTAACTTCCTCCATGGCTTTGAAGGCAGCGTCTTTCGGAGACAGTCCATGCTCGATGTGATGCTCAACAGCCTCAACCACGACAATGGCGTCATCGACCACTAGACCGATAGCGAGCACGAGACCAAAGAGCGAAAGAGTGTTGATGGAGAAGCCGAGGAGAGGAAAAAGTGCGAAGGTGCCGATCAGCGAGACGGGCACGGCCAGCAGTGGTATCAAGGTGGCTCGCCAGCCCTGCAGAAAAATATATACTACTACGAGCACAAGTACTATGGCTTCAAGAAGCGTATGGACGATCTCGTTGATGCCTTCGGTCACGGGAAGAGTGGTGTCCAGAGCGATCGTATAGTCCAGGCCCGGCGGAAAGCTCTTTTTGGCCTCCGCCACAAGATCCTTGGCGGCCTGCGCCGCCTTTATGGCGTTAGAGCCGGGGAGTTGGTAAATCGCGACAACCGCAGAGGGCTTGCCGTCCAACCTGCCCTGCAGGTTGTAGACCTGTGTGCCGAGTTCAACTCGGGCTACGTCCTTCAGCCGGACGATGGAGCCGTCGGGATTGGCGCGCACCACGATCTGGGAGAACTCATCTTCGGTTACCAGACGACCTTGAGCAATGACGGCGAAGGTGAATTCTTGCCCGATCGGTACCGGCTCGCCGCCGATCTGGCCTGATGGATTTACATTGTTCTGGGCTTTGATGGCGCTGATGATCTCCGGGACCGTAATCTGTAGCTTGGCCAATTGGTCCGGATTAACCCAAAAACGCATAGCGTACTGACCGGCGCCAAAAATTGTGACGCTCGCGATGCCGTAGGTTCGAGTGAGCGGGCTGAGCAAGTTGATGTAAGCGTAGTTGGCGAGGAATTGTGCGTCGTATTTTCCAGTGGGGGAGTACAGATCGAAGAGCATGAGCGGGGCCATCGTGGACTTTTGTACGGTGACACCCTGGGCGTTGACCTCAGACGGTAGCTGCGAAGCAGCCTGGGACTGGCGCATCTGAGTGAGAATTAAGTCGGTGTTGGCATCGGTCTTGATATTGAAATCCACGGTCAAACGCATCCCACCGTTGTTTGGGCTCGTCGAAAACATGTACTCCATGTTGTCGACGCCGCTCATCATTTGCTCGATGGGGGTGGCGACCGATTGATCCAGAGTAAGCGCGTCGGCGCCGGGGTACATCGCGGTAACCTGAATTTGAGGGTCGGCAAGCTCGGGGAAAAGAGCGGTGGGCAAGGTGAGCATTGCAAGACCGCCCACGATTACCATGACGATCGAGATCACCATCGACATGATAGGGTTGTTGATGAAAAATTTAGACATAGCTGTACCTTGCTAAGTGCCGCTTCCTTGGTTGAGTTTCTCGGCTAGGGAAGAGTTTTCCTGGTAAGGCTTGGGATTGACCTGCGCGCCTTCCTTCACTTGTTGCGTGCCTTCGGCAACGACGCGCTCACCCGCTTTAAGGCCTTCATCAACGATCCACCACGTGCCGACCTTCTGGCCCATTTTGACTGGGCGGATGCTGGCCTTGTTGTCATGATCGACTACCGCTATGAGGTATCCGCCTTGCAGCTCACTCACGGCACGCTGTGGCACGAGTAGCGCACCCTGCTGGATTCGCGTAACCGTGCTGACGTTGCCGAAACCGCCTGGACGGAGGACATTGCCTGGATTTGGGAATTGAATTTTGACGAGGATCGCTCCGGTGCGCACGTCAACTTGGCGGTCGATGGCATTAAAGCGTCCCTTGCGGGGAAAGATTGTGCCATCGGCTAGTTTTAGCTGCCACTCCAGGGTGCGCAGCGCCGCATCTTCCGTCAGACCTCGACCTTGCTGCTTGTTTTGCTGCCTAATTTGATCAATAGCTCGGAGATACTCCTGCTCACTCACCATAATGCTGACGAGGATGGGATCGACGGTGGAAACCGTTGTGAGAGCGCCACTCTGGGGGCCAACGAAGTCTCCGACCTGGGCAGTGGAGATTGCGGCAACCCCATCGATTGGCGAAACGATTTGTGTAAAGCCGAGATTCAATTTGGCGGATTCCACCGCAGCGCGGGCTGACTCGATTGCTGCTTTCGCTTGTTCCGCCTGGGCCTTGGCGGCAAGATCAGACTGGACGGCATCGTCGAGTTCCTGTTGGCTGATGGCACTCTCTTTGGCAAGGGGCGTGTAGCGAGCGACGTCCAGTTGCGTCTTACCGAGCTGTGCCTCTGCACGTTGAAGATTCGCTTTGGCTTGTTGCAGGTTTCCGTTCGCTTGGTCAAGAGCTGCCTGAAACGGTCTTGGATCGATCTCGAACAGCGGGTCGTCCTTCCGGACATACGAGCCGTTCGCGTAGTTCTGTTTGAGCAGCAGGCCATTCACTTGGGCGCGAATCTGAGCGTTGACAAATCCATCGAGAGTAGCCACCCAGTCCCTTGTAATGGGCACATCTTTTTGCACAACCTGGACGACTTCGACAGAGGGAGGCCCTGCTGGAGGGAGTCCCATCTTCCCGCATCCAGCAAAAAAGATCGCGAATATCGCAAGAGAAACTGAAAGTTTTAGTCGTTTTCGCATGGTACACGCTCCAGGAGAGGCATGGTGCTCCTCCCAGAAATCTTGTCGAACAGAGAGGTCCCAATTCTTAGCATTGCGCAATGTTCCTGTGGAGTCGTCTCACAGAGCGTTGATGCTAGGTGCGCCCTGACGTGCGCGGAACTGTCAAAATTGACAGTGCTCGTCGGCCGAATTCGCGGGGCGCTTACCGATTCGGCGACAGCGATCTCGACGAGTCAAAGCGTTGAAACCAGGCGTGTCATAGCCGCGCAGCTAAACGGCATCCCGCATGGGCACGATGAATTTGCTGGCGAGCAGGTAGGCGTACAGGTGGCCCAATGGTGGCGGGGGATGTAGCTCGTCTGCGGAAATCCAACCGTCCGTGGCCTCCCATTGCCAGCTAGCGTCCAACTTGAGATTTGGCGATGCCTGGAGGACCGAGACTGCCAGGGGAAAGACATAAACACGCACGTTCTGTGAGAAAAGCCTGGAAAGCGCTTCGAGCAACCGGCCTTCGAGATGCCCATACGCCTCCGAGAAGATGCTTATCAGCGCAGGAAGCCCAACCGCAAAACGAACTTGAGCTTGCGTGTAACGATTAACGAACGCCGTCATCCCGTAAAGGTCGCTGTAGCTGGAAATGAGCACGTCGGCCCCGAGTGCGTGTAGCTCTTCCACACCGTGCGACAAATCGATGGGTTTGAGGACCGCGTGGAGCAAATCAGGTCGCACGGTTGATACGGCGAAGAGACCGAGTGGTTCGCGCGCCCCCTCTCCCGCTTCTGCCTTCAGCCTGCTTATCGCGCTGGACAGAATCTCCCGACGGCTGGGTTGAAGATCAACGGCGATTGGCGCCAGCACGATTGGTCGCTTGCGCAGAAGTTCGTTTGGCGGTCCGCTCCGGTTGCCCGCGGGGAGAACGACAGCTTCGGCCAGCCCCTCCAGGACGAGCGACCGAAGCAAGTCAGAGGAATTCCAACTGCCAAACGTGGAACCACGCACGACGATGAAATCGATTTCCACCCGCTGGATGCTGGCTTGATCCAGAAGAGCCTTCAAGAAAGATTCTTTGGTCTCGCGCCGGTGAAAAACTGCATAGATCAGGTTGACGCCCAAGATGCCGGTCACATCTTGTTGGAGCACATTAGAGGGATCCTTTAAGCTGACGTGCAAGATAACGTCTTGTGGCTCGCCCTCGGGGCTGTCCTGAAAACGTATCCCTATCCAGCCGTGGCATTCGTTCGTGCCTGCGAAGTTGCGCGCTGAAACGGTGTTTGCGAATGAAAAAAAACGCGTCGATGGACCGCGGCTCTTTTGCAGTTGCATCAGCAGTTGGTTCCATTCGCGATCCAGCATCGCTTCCAGCCGCTGCATAGACACGTAGCGCGTTCCCGCTCCATAAAGATCGTCGCTGACTTCTTTGTCGTAGGCCGACACCGTCTTAGCGACGGTGCCCGAAGCCGCTCCCACCTGTAGAAACCACCGAGCCACTTCCTGCCCGGCGCCGATCTCCGCGAACGATCCGAAGATGGTTGGATCCAAATTGAGTGCCAGAGCCTTTTCGTGAGTGTCGAGTTGCGTATGCGGCATCGGCGGGTCTCTTTGTCAGACCAAATCAAATATATTGCGGGCGCGGATCGAACGCGCGAATTGCAACGCTGATAGTTAAGATCTGTTTGGGATGTGGGAACTGTCAAAACTAGCAGGTGAAAACACATCGACAGGTAGAGAGCTTCGAAGACTTTCCTTCGAGTTAGTCTGGGGACAAGACCGCGGTTACTTGCCGATCTTTACCCCGATGACTTCGCCCGACACGACAATTTCTACCCTGCGGTTCTTTTGTCTGCCCGCGGGTGTGGAATTGTCCGCGACTGGACTGGACTTGCCGAATCCTTGTGCCGTGACGTTCGCGTCAGCCAACCCCTGCTCAAGGAGATAGCTTCGCACCGTTTCCGCGCGCTTTTGAGACAGCGTCATGTTGATCTCATCGGTGCCCACGTTGTCGGTGTATCCCTCGACCGCAAGGTTCAAGCCGGGATGCCCGAGGACAATTCCCGAAAGTCTGGCCAGCTTCTCCCTTGCTTCCGAACGCAAATCATACTTGCCGAAATCGAACAGCACGTCGCCCATATTAACCACCAGCCCGCGTGGCGTATCGCGAGTTTCCAGAATGCGGTTGAATTGCTCCAGAAGTTGCGCACGCAGGGCGTTCGCCTGTTGACGAGCCCGCTCAGCGTCGGCGTTGGCCGCTGCTTCTTTTGCCTTCAGGGCATCCTGCTCCGCTTGGGCTCTGACAGCCGCTGCGTCCGCTTCCGCCTTCATCTGCGCTTGTTTTGCGGCGGACAGTTCAGCCTGGCGGTGAGCCTCCTCGTCTGCCTTTGCCTCCGCGTCCGCTTTGGCCTTGGCTGCCGCGGCGTCACGCTCCGCTGCTATGCGTGCTTGTTCCTGGCGTTGTGCGGCGAGGGCCCGGGCGTCCTCGGCAAATTGTATTGTTTCCCGGGCTGTGGAGACGATCTGCTTCTTGTCGGCCTTGCTCGTCAGGGCATTCTCGGTTTTTTGCAGACTGGACGCGGCCTTGGTAAAGATCTCTGGCGCATCCTTATCCGCTCCGCGCGACTTGGCGATGTCCACGGCGTTACGCGCTTCATACACTTCCAGCGGAACATTCTTCAGGTCCGGCGTCATGGCCAGCGGGTTCCCCAACTTCTCATACTGGGCCCGCCTCATCAGCTTGAAGTCATTGACCGGGAAGATCTGACCCTTGGTATTCTTACGGGTCTCGTTTTCCAACACGACCATTTCACTGGGTACACGGACTAGAGAATAGGGTTCAGCGGTAATGATCAAGGCGAAGGTCTGCGCCGGGGTGGTCGCCTCAAGCTTTCCTTCACCGTTCTTGTTGATTACGATTTCGCCCGTGTTGCCGGCACGCCCATCGGGCGTGACGGCCCAGAGCACGTACGTCAGAAACTCAGCGCCCAGTTTCGAGGGCTGCTGCATGTTCCTAATCGAGACCTCAATACTGGTTGCACCCGTCTTCGCCTCGACTTTTGCCTCGCCGGTAGCTTGAGGCAGCAGGTCAGTGGCCGTCAGATCAACCTTCGTGCTTCCCCCGTTGACCTTATAGCCGATGGCTTTCACAGACCGACTAATCAGGTCGGATGCCGGCTCGGTTCGCGGCGATTGTTGGTCCGACTGGGCCGAGGCCGTGCAGACGGCGACACACAACAGGAGGCAGGGAAGAAGAATTCTTTGTTTAGGACTCATATCACCCTCAGTTTGCTCCGTGGGAGGCTATGCTGCAGGAAACAGGATGTCAATGCCCACTGTCAAAAAAGACAGGTGGAACCGAGTTCTGTCGGGCTGACTTCCTGGGACATCTGAGGGTTCCAATGCGCTGATTTACGGTCGATTGTCGGGCACCGGCCCTGTTTGTTTTGACAGTGTCGATTGACGCGCAGCGCCGACTACTGTTTCGAGCAAGGAGAAGCCTTACTCATGCGAATAGCGACTTTCTGTCTGGCGTCCGTCTTGTTTTCTTCCGCGCCTCGAGCGCAAGCCCCCCAGGGAGTTCCTGTTTTTGAAATTACGCCGGTTGAAAGCAAAATTAAGTTCGACGTGGAGGCGTCGGTGGCGATTGAGGGTACTTTCAACAAGTGGGACGCCACCCTGAAATTCACGTCTACTGATCTGGCGACAGGTGTTTTGGACATCAAGATTCAGGCAGAAAGCGTGGATACCGGAAATGGCATGAAGGACGGCAAGCTGAAAGGCAAAGACTTCTTCGCCGTCAAAGAGAATCCGGTGATCACGTTCAAGTCAACGAAGATAGTCCAGACTGGTCCCAACACGTTTGACGTGGACGGCGACTTTACGATACGGGGCGTGACGAAGGCAGAGAAGCTGGCGCTGACGGTTTCCGGCAGGGGGCAAACCACAGGCACGATTGTAGGGACAATGGCCTTCGACCGTAAGCAATATGGAATGAACAGCGGCATTCCCTTCATCAAGATTGCCGATCGCGTCGAGGTGAGTGTCAACCTTAAGGTGAAGCGAGTCAGTGGTCCTCTAGTGGACCTTAAGCAGTAGTGCGCACAAGGCTTATACTCGCCATTGCGACAGGAGGCCGAATTGCTGCGTACCTCCTCAACCGTCATTCGTGATGCGGTCAAAGCTGGCACACTGAAGGTAGAAGCCGGAGTTTATGATCTCGGGAGAGGCAAAGTCACTCTGAGCTGAACACCTCGGTTCTGATGGGCGCTTTAGGAGAAGTCCGGCGTATCATTTTGTCCCGACGACCTTGTCTTTCTTCAATTGCTTGACGAGCGTCTTCGCATACGCCTTCGCCAATTTCCCGAAGTCCTTGGAATAGACGGTTTCGGTTTCGCCACTCCAGAGGAGTTTTTCGTCCTTGGTGCTATAGAGGTTAAACTCGGCCTTGACGATCGTGTTTTCTTTGACATAAGAGCTTGTCGTATGGACTTGGCCCCAGGCCATATTCCAGTAGGGCCAGAAATGGTAATAGGGCGCAGGAGGCACGAAGTAGGGGCCGGAGACGCTGGTGACCACCTCCTCAGTCTCCTTACGCACGGTCATTGGCCGGATGACCAGGACGCAATCGAAATCCCCTTCCTTGATACGCTCTTTAAGTTCACCCTCCATCAGTTCGTTGCGAGGTGGTAGGACCATGTGGCTCTTGACGCCTTGCACTCTAGACTCGGCGAGCAGTCTCTCCATTTCGTCTTCAAATTCCTGGCGTATGAGGTAATTTTCCAGGACCGCGATGACCAGGACCTTCTCAATCTTTGGCATGGGTTCGCCGGTGACTACCCAACGGCGAACAATCTTCGTCCCGGCAGAGAGAGGAATCGCAGCCAGAGCAAAGAAAGCCACTAGAAAAAGCAGGCGCGTTCTGATTACGGAAGCGCGCGAGCGGAGGGCGCGACGCGGTTTGGCGCGATGTAAGTTGATTGGCACGGTCACCAGGCTCCTTGGAACCATTACTCCGTATACTGGGTCAGCAGAGCGCCCAGCACAATCAATAGCGTCGGCCAAACCTTCCTGAAAAATTGCTGCCACTTCATGGGCGTTTCGGCTAGTCCATTCGCTATTGCGATTCCGAAGCCCGTAGCAGCGAACCAGCGATGCTGCATTTGAATGTGTTCCATCGACTCCATGGCGTGGGGTGCCTGCATGTCGCCGCCATGAACGTGAAACAGCAGCAGGATCGCGCCCGCAGCCCCTACGACCGGGAAAAACCAGGCAGCCCATGGCACCTTCAGTCGCCCTCGCGCTCTTTGGAATTCAACGTACCCAAGAGCCAAAAGAATAACAGCGAAGATCTTGTGCTGAAGGTCTTCGGCGTTATGGGTGAGCGCATACCAGGGACTTTGAGGGCCGAAGGGCCAAATCTCGGTATCGCTAAAGACCAGAAGAAAGACCCCCGCGGCGAGAAAGCACATGGGCCAGGCATAGCGCACCAGGGGCCAGCGCTTCGCGAGTCGGTCCTGCCCAAGAATGAAAATCCCCGCGAAGACAACCAGGACACCAGCCAGGTGATGGTTAAACTCGCTCTCCTTTTTGTCCGCTAGCCGCTTGGCCGCTTGCGCTGGATCTTCCGGTGCCGCGGGCGCATTCATGTTCATTCCTGGCATGCTATCCATGTCGTGTTGTTGAGACAGAGCCAAGGGCGCGAACAGGAAGACCAACAAGACGACGTACAGTAAAATCGCAGACTTCAACTGGAGAATCCCCGAAGGGACTGGTCCTTGCGTGAGCTGCACAGCATTCTCCTTATGAGTGCCAGTACACTTCCAAGAGGCGACCTGGTTATGGAAATTGGATGCAGTTTACATCGTTTGGTTAGGAGGTTGCTCTGTCAAAATTGACAGAGTCGGGCCCTGCAGAAAGAGCTAGAAGGCTTCGCCAACGACTATGCTCCAAGTGTGACTACCCTTGGGTGCTGAGCTAGAACCTCAGTCCCCCGCCGGCACTCCACGCTTGCCAACAGCCCGGCTAGGGTACGAGAATCCGCGATTTGATCGCGAACTGAATAAGGTCCGCGGTGGTCTTGAGGTTAAGCTCATCCATGATGCGATATTTGTGAAATGCTACGGTGCGCGGCGTCACGTTCAGGACGCTGGCGGCTTCCTTCATGGATTTCCCCTCGGCCAACAGTTGCACAACTTCCCGCTGCCGGACGGTCAAGGTTTTGGCGCGCGCTTTCGGGCCAGGGTTGGGATTATGGATAAAAGCTTTCTGCATTCCCCTTGCTATCTGGGGCGTAACGTAGGATTTTCCTTTGAGCACCAATTGGATAGCGCGAATCAATTCCGAAGCGGCGGAAGTCTTCAAGAGATAACCGGACGCCCCGCAGCGCAAGGCTTCCACCGCCAAGTCCGGATCCTCGTTCATTGTCAAGAAGACGAGCTTCATTCGGGGCAGCACTTCCTTCAATCGCGACCCGGCTTCCAGACCGTTCATGAGCGGCATGCTGATGTCCGCTATGATCACATCGGGTTTAAGCTCCGGCGCGGTTTCCAGCAAAGTGCGGCCATCCGCTACGGTGCCCACAATTTCGCAATGAGGCTCCAGGAGCTTACGGAAAGCCTCGACAAGAATCGTGTGATCGTCGGCGAGCATGACTCGCGGTCGTGCCATGAATGCTCCCACTTGTCGGGAATGCTAGAAAAAGCAGCACGCTGCGTATACTGTCAGTTCTGACAGGGCGAATTCTGACAAGAGGGCCCTGCTGGATTCGTGAGTGCGCCAGAAACGGCGCGTCGCGCGCGGTTGATCTGTCAGTATTGACAGTCTTGTCCCAGACGCAAGGGGTTTAGATTTTCGTTGATTTCCGTTCGACGGCGTGGTCCCACGCCAGGGTCTGAGAACGGGTAAATGCTGATGCGTCTTGCAATTATGGCATTTCTGGGTGTTGTGCTACAGCGAGGCGCCGAGCTCGGGATTCCACCATTCGATTGTCGACTCCGCAGTCCTCAAGCGTGCGTTGCTAAGAACTCGGGGGAGGGACTTTCGGGGAGACCCGTGCGCGCTTTTCGCCCTGGAAACCTTCCGACTCCTTGACTTCGCGAATCCCAAAGGCAGGTTCCTTGTAATTCGTCGGTACGTATTCGTCGGGAATCGCGATGCGATTGCCGTCACGCAGGGTAGTGTAGTGGGGCGAATTGATCTCGATTCCGGCTTCATTGAATTTATCCTGAATGTTCTGGTGCAGGTCCGAATAGATATACTGCATATTTTCGGGATGTGCGGTGAAGGCGTTCAGTTCATAAGAGACGTAGAAGTCGTCAAGACTTGACTGCAGAACAAACGGAGGGGGAGTTTCCAAAACGTCTTTGGTGGAGAGGGCCGCAGCGATAAGCATCTCGTGCACTTTCTTCCAGGGCGCACTATAGCCGATGGAAGCTGTCGTGTAGAAGATCACGCCGTTTTTGCGAGCTTCCGCGCTGAAATTCATCACCATTCCCCCGAGAACGCTTCCGTTCGGAATGGTGACAATCTCGTTTTTTTGTGTGCGGATGCGCGTCACCAAGAGATTCCTCTCCACCACCTCCCCAATGGTGTCCCCAATTTTCACGAAATCTCCCACGCTGAAGGATCGCATGTACGTCAGGATCGTGCCGGCAACACCATGCGAAACGGCCGACGTTGAACCGAGGGAGAGCAGAACACCCAGGAACACGCTGATGCCGCGAAAGGCAGGACTGTTCGAGCCAGGAAGATAGGGAAACATGACCACGGCAGTGGCCGCGATGATCAAGAGGCGCACGAGCTTCGCGGTGGGGGCTCCCCAATCCGGGTAGAATCCGCGCAAAGTGAGCTTGCCTTCTTGAATCTCCGCGAAGATGAATTTGTTCAATCGGATCAAGTAACGGGCAGCCAGCACGATCACAGCAACGACAACCAAGTTTGGGAGATAATTCCAGATCGCACTCGCCAGTCCCGAGGATTCCGACATCGTCCACCGGCTCATTTGCATCGACACGTAGCGGGTGGATGGGAAGGAGCGCAGGACAAAAGCGGCATAGACTTGCAGCAGTGCCAGAACCGCGACCATGACGACAATTACGCCGGTTCCCAGCAAGGGCAGTACAAGAAAGCGCGCGAGCCGTGAGCGGAAAGACTTCGGAGAATAGCCATCCTCGGTCACGCGAATCCACGTCTCCACCCTGCGGCGTATAGCCCGGCGGATGCGAAACAGCGCCAGCAAGACAAGCACGAGGGCTGCGGTGGCAATCAGGCTGGAGACTATCCCTCGCAGCAAGGCCCTCCAGGTATGTTCCCGGCGGTACGTTGTTACCGTGCGGCGAATGACCTCCGCATATTCGGCACCCATTTGACCGCGCGGCCGCCCTGCGGCTTTCGCGTCGCTCTCCGTAATCCCCATGATCACGTCGTTGCCGACAGTGATTTCCGTCCAGGCGACGTGGTCTTCTGCACGAATAGACTCGACCGCTATCGCGTCTCTCCTCGCTATACCGAGAATCCTCTTCTCAATGTTCGCTGCGCGTTCCTCCGGAGATATGCCGGCGACTGAGGAATATATGAGGAGGACAGGCCGGCCATCGATCTCTATCGGTGCACCGGCGGTCTGTGGCGGACCAACTTCCGGGGCCATTTGCGGGAGGTCGTCACCGGTCTTTTGGCTCGGCTGCTGAGCGAAGGAAATGCTGCTGAGGGCCCACGTCATCACGCAGGTCAAAACAACTCGGGTAATGATCAGCCTCCAATCGTAACGGGAATATCCCCGCATCGAGACGCGAGGTCGCGGCAGCTTGCTTCGAGTGCGCGCGATTGCCACCTGACAAAAGTGACAGTTCCCTCGCCACCGATGAACCCCCAGGATTGCACCCGAGGAAAAAAACGAAATCCCGCGTCTTGGTGGGACCTTGAGCAAATACGCGGGCTTCGCGGTACGTGGCCAAGAGGGCGAGACGCCCGTCAAGTCGTTCCGGAGGAACTGAACATGAATAGCTGGAATATAAAATGGAAGATGGGTCTCGCCATCCTCGTTGCTATATCAATCACCGCCGTGCAGCTCGGGCTGAAGATGTATTCGGTAGAAGAAAGCATCCTCGTGCTGCTCTTCGTTGCCGCGGCGCTCGTCGCTGTATTGCTTCTTCTCATTGCCTTTGTTCTGTTACAGGAAGGCGTACGCCGCGGATTGCTATGGCTGAAAGCCAGGGTTGTGCCGATTATCGGCTTCAACGATCGCCACGAAGCGATAGGCCATCCACCCCTACACCGCTGAAAATATACCAACTTCGGCATCCCGCAACGCGGGGGCGCCGAGCCGTGCTGTTAAATCATCCAGCCCGGGTTTTTCGGGTGTTACCCAGAAGAAGAAAATCTGTGAAAGCTAGCAAACAAAACTCGCAGGCGGAGCAAGTGCTGCTCGAGAGGACGCGCGGCGGCAGTCGGGAAGCATTCGGCGAACTCGTGCAAATGCATTTGCCGCAGATCTACCACGTATCGCTTAGGATTTTGAAGAATCACGCAGACGCAGAGGACAACCTTCAAGACGTTTTCTGTAAAGTGTGTATGAACATCCATCGGTTTGAGGGTCGTTCGCAGTTCTCTACTTGGCTGATTCGCATCACGATCAACGAAGCGTTGATGAGGATTCGCAGACGGCGCTGTGAGCGTTTGACGCTTGAAGCGGATTTGCCGAAACCCGAGGGCGAAGAGATCGCGGCACTGGACATCGAGGACGGTGGACCGGATCAAGAGCGACGATACATAGCCAAGGAACTCGCGGCGAAGGCACTGCGTGGACTGCATCCGTCGATCGTCGACGTCTTCATCCGGCACACCGCTCAAGGATGGACGCAGCGCGAGCTGGCGCGCCAAGCCGGGGTCAGCACGGCAGCGCTCAAGTCGCGCATTTTTACGGCGCGGGCTCATATGCAACACCAACTCCGCGGCTCTGTTGACCGGAAGCGCAAAAGAGCAGCATGACTCACCTGCTTTGGTCAGTCGCGGACGGGGAAGACCCAGAGCACCCCTCGAAGACCTGAAGGAGAAGGAGAATTCGTGAAAAAACCAGGGTCCCTCGGTTTGGCGCTCCTGCTGGCTTTTTTATGCGAAGTGCAGACATCTAGTGCTCAGAGCGTCAAGACGGACTACGCCAAGGGTTATGACTTTGCTGTGCTAAAGCGTTTCGCGTGGAAAAAGAATCATCTTGTTACGATGCGACACCCGGAAGATAACCAGGACCTGGATCGGAAGATCATGCGCATAGTGACTCAGGAGCTTGCCGCCAAGGGAATTGTGGAGGATTCAGCCAATCCCGAATTCTACCTTTTCTATCACGCTGGGCCAGGCGATGAGGGCCTGCAGGCCGGTTCGGCGGCACCCGCAGGCCTCGACAGCATCCAGCCGCCCGATATGAGTCCACCTGGCAGCAATATGTGGAATGTGGGAGCGGGAACGAACGCGGGTTTAGCGCCGAGCGTCTGGTATTCCGTTCAGGGCAAGTTCGTTTTTTACGCCTTGGACTCCAAGTCCAAAGTCGTCATTTGGGAGGGCACCGCGATCAAGAAGTGGAATGATCCGCAGAAGGCACGCAAGAACGAGGATAAAGAGATCAAGCAGATCGTGACGAAGTCTTTCAAGGATTTCCCGCCGAAAGGCAAAAAGTAGGGAAAGATTGGGTGGGCAAACGCTCGTGGGCTGGCTATCGTTAAAACAGACCTAGAACCCGGGTGCCTGCGCTCTCGTTTTCAGTAACTTTAATCGGTTGGTGGGAATGAGAAGTTCAGCGAAGCCGCAGTCCAAACAGACCACGACGTCTTGGCATACGTATAGAGGGGGGACCTTGATTGCGTCCGGGTCGGGGGCACTAGCTGTCAGTTCTCCGTCGAGCGTTTGCAAGTTCCCTGATTTGCATGCCTTGCACTGCATTTCCACCTCGGACCTGCCTCGAAGGATGCGCACCGGCGGCGGGGCGCCAACTCGAAAGACGTCTAGTTTATCTAGATCCGGATTCTAACACATTGTCGTGTTGGCTCCGTTTCTAGTGTTTCTCTCGACGTAACCGGAGGAGGAAGTTCGACCTTGCAGCTCGAGATCATCCTGTTTCCATCGCTGGCACTCTTGACAGTATACAGAGACTGGTCAGGGCAATAACTTGAAGTTGGCACCTGGCGCGGCCATACGAATCGACTCGTCTAATTTGCGGAGACGGATCGCGCGCTGGATTTTTCGGGATTCCTGTTTTTTTGGCTCATATCCGTCAGGTGGGCAAATTGAGCAAGGCAAAAGTACTTTTGGCGGATGATCACCCGCGCTTCCCGGACCTGGCAGAACACTACCTGGGACCGGAGTTTGAGATTGTGGGCAAGGTCGTAAACGGTCGAGCTCTGTTTGACGAGGCCATGAGGCTGAAGCCTGACGTGATCGTCACCGATATCTCCATGCCCGTGCTAAACGGCATAGAGGCTGCCGATCAATTGAAAGAATCAGGCTGCCAATCGCGTATCGTCTTCCTGACCGTTCACACCGACTCCGATTTTGTGCGTCGATGTCTTTCCGCGGGTGCTTTCGGCTACGTTGTGAAGTCCCGAATTGCCACCGAGCTACTCCCAGCCGTTCGAGAGGCATTGGCCGGGAATATCTTCGTTTCCCAGAACCTGCCACTCAGCATGTGACGTTGACCTCTCTCCGCAAGGATCAGTTCCTCTCTTGATCAGCAAAAGAATTGTTGGTTTCTCGAATGCTCCCAAACCCCAGAAAGGGCTGGAGTAGGGCCGAGTCTACCTGTCAAAACTGACAGTGTCGCAACCACGATCCTGTCTATTACCTTGCTGACCTGAAAATCAGTCGTGGCGCTAATTCTTGGCGTGATGGTATGGCGACACTGGCCCTCGAGTTCACTCCGGGTCATCGGGTCGATCATGGGTACCACCTTGGTTGTTACAGGAATCACTCGTCTGATGACCCCTCGCTACACCGCGGTTGACCGCAGCCTTAGCAATCTGATGCCATCCATCTTTCGTTTTTCCTGGGTCCCTACTAGTAGAAGTGACAGTTTTTCGCGGCAGCCCGGCAATGTTACTTCGCCGGGCGCAGCATTTGAGGAGAGCACATGAGGAGATACAACGTTGTACTCGCGGTGATCGGGGCTTTTTGCGCACTGGCAGTGGGCGTACGGATCGCGCATTCGCAAGCGAAACCTGCTTCCGGCACGGTGCAGGTTCACCTGGTCATCACCGACCAAGGGGTTAGCGACGATAGCGAAATACCCGTCCTGACTGCCGAGAACGTGCAGGTGAAACAAGGGAAGAATGCGCTAACGGTGAACCAGGTAATTCCGGCGAAGGACGACAATGGCGCACTCCAACTATTCATCCTCATCGATGAGACATGCGACACCGGAATCGGTAACAACCTCAACGACCTTCGCGACTTCATCAATGCTCAGCCCGCGACCGCCATGGTTGGTATTGCCTATATGTCGAACGCAACCGTCCAGGTCGCTCAGAATCTTACGGTTGACCACGCCGCCGCGTCCAAGGCCGTACGACTCCCCCGCGGGAATCTGTCCTCCATGGACAGTCCTTACTTGTCGCTCATCAGCTTGGTCAAGAGCTGGCCTCAATCAAAAGTAAGAAGAGAGGTTCTGGTCGTGACCGACGGAATCGACCGGCTGCGTGGGGAAAGCACGGCCAGCGGGTTTGCGTCGCCAGGTGGTATGGGGCGCATGCCCGGACCTGCCGCAACGATGCCCACAACGATGCCCAGCATCAGCATGGACGCAGACACAGCGAGCACCGCGAGCCAGCGTTACGGCGTTATTGTTCACTCCGTTTACTCGCCAGGCGTCGGGCGACTCGGCCGGAACGCTTGGGATGCACAGCTTGGCCAATCCGGGATCGCCAAAATCGCGGATGAGACGGGCGGGGAATACTTCGCGCTGGGGACACAGAATCCAGTCAGCTTCAAACCGTACCTGGATCGTCTGCAGAAGATGTTCAACAACCAATACTTCTTGGTGTTTCAGGCCGTACCGAAAAAGAAAGACGGACTTCAGCGAGTCAAACTCTCCACAACAGCGGCGAACGTCGACATCGCAGCGGCTGATAACGTCTGGGTTCCGGGGTCTGGCGGCTAGTCCAGCGCCAAGGTTTGCAGTAACAAGCGGATGATCTTTGCGCCACGCGATTTCATCGGTGGGAATGGAGGTAACGCGTCCGTGACGTCTTTCATGGGTGATTCCTTTCACAGGTTCAAGCGTCACGGGCGTCGCCTTCGCCTCGGCGCACGGGCGGAATGGCTTTTCGCTGCCGTCCTGCTGGCATTGTGCTTTGCCACGACCGGGTTGCCCAACTCTGAGAAGCAGGAATTTGTGAGCTTCTCGAAGCCGCAAACGCTTTCCTTCGGCGAGTTGGTGCAACTTGAGCAGACCGAGAAGCCGGAAGGACAGCTTGCTACACGCTTGGACACGCTTCTCCACACGCCGTTTATCAGCAACGAAGCATATCTAAGTGGTGCAAAGCCAAACCGTCCCTCCTCGGAATCCCTCGGGCTATTTATCCGCGCAATTTGCTGGAACATCGAGCGTGGAATTCAGTTTGACGCGATCAGAACCGCACTCGCTGAACCGGAGAAGTTCGACGAGGTAATCGCTAAGAGGAAGAATCCCAAGGACAAACCATTGACTCCAGAGCAATTAAAAGTGGTAAAGAAGCAGCTCGAATTGCTCAAGGTCGCCGACCTCCTGATCCTGAATGAAGTCGATTACGGAGTTACCCGGTCGGACTATCGAGATGTAGCCCGCGAACTCGCGCAGGCCCTCAAGATGAACTATGTGTATGGGGTCGAGTTCCTGGAAATCGATCCGTTGAACCTGGGCCTCGAAAAAGTGGAGCTGGAAGATAAGGCCGCGCAGGAAGACATTCAGAAGTCCTTCGACGCCGATAAGGCACGCTACCTGGGCATGCATGGCACCGCGGTGCTGAGCCGTTACCCCATCCGCAAGGCGACGATCCGCTCGTTCACGGTCTGTCATGACTGGTATGTCGACGAGAAGAAGGAGATATCCAAGCTGGAATCCGGGAAGCGAGCGGGGGCCAACCTTGTCTTCACGGAAAGGATCACTCGTGAGGTTCGCAGAGGCGGCCGGATGGTATTGATCGTGGAACTTGCCGTACCGGAATCGCCGACCGGCGCGGTCACCGTCGTTGCCCCGCACCTGGAAAATAAGTGCAAACCGGAGTGCCGAAGAAAACAAGGGGCGGAGCTGCTCGAATGGATCAAAAGCGACGCCAACCCCGTCATTGTTGGCGGCGACATGAACACGACGGCGGCAGACAATGCGCCAATGTCGGTCTCCAAGGTTATGAAGGACCGGGTAAAGGACTACGACAAGTGGGCGGTAAGCGCGATCAAGTGGTCCACCGGGGCTCCGACCATATTGCTAATGCCCGTGAATATGATGCGGAACAAAAATGATCCTACGGGATTTGATGTCCCCTTGATCTCGCGCAAGAAAGAGGCCAAGTTTTTCGCCGATCTCGCCAAGTTTCACTTCGACGATGGCCACACATTCGATTTTCGTGGCGAGGATGCCCGTAGCGCGGAAGGACGCGGCGGGAATCTCAGCGATTCGAATCAGCGCGCGACGAAGGGTTTTCGATACACCTACGCGCTGGCGCGCACCTACGGCGGCTTAGTGGGCGAGTACAAGCTCGACTGGTTCTTCGTCAAGGGCTACGCCACTGAATCTGAAAAGCCGGGAGGCAGCTACAAGTTTGCCCCGCACTTCGGCTCTACTCTCCAGGAAGTTAACAACGCGCCCGACGAATCCTTGTCCGACCACTTTCCGATCACCGTGGACCTTCCCCTCACGGATCCGCCGTCGCAAGCCGGAAGCCCTTAGGCCGCTGGTTATGCCAGCTTCGGAACTCGCTACCGTAGGCGCAAACCTCAAGTCGAGATTTCTCGACGGACTCTCTCCACGTGACCTCAAGATCGTTCTGGCGGAGGCCAGCCAGCGACACTTTATCGCCAGTTCCATCGTCGTAAACCAGGGCCATCCTGCTGATCATCTGTTCCTGCTGACCAAGGGCCGCGCTCGATTCTTTTTCAATACACAGGAAGGCAAAAAGGTAATTCTTTTTTGGCTTATTCCCGGAGAGGTATTCGGCAGCGCGGCGCTTCTGTCCACCTCCTCCCGCTATCTCGTCAGTACAGAAACACTGAAAGATAGCAACATGTTGGTGTGGGACCGGGCCGCGCTCCGAGGTTTGGTTACACGCTGCCCAAGGCTGTTGGAAAACGCATTGCTCACTGCGTCGGACTACTTGGGCTGGTATCTTGCCACTCACGTCGCTCTCGTTAGCCATAATGCCCGTCAAAGGCTCGCGCGCGTTCTCGTCTGTCTGGCCGAAACCATTGGCAAGAAAGTCTCGGATGGTTTCGAGTTCGATGCCACGAACGAGGAGCTGGCAAGCGCGGCCAATGTCACTCCTTTTACTGCCAGCCGTTTGTTAAGCGAGTGGCAGAGCAATTCTGCTGTGGTAAAGCGTCGCGGTAAGATCTTGCTTCGTTCCCCCGAGCGTCTTTTTCTACATACGGTCTGACCAAGACACAGCTCCCATTCTTCTTCAATCGCGCTTTTTCTGTTGTCGGCAATTGCTCCTGCGCAAGTTCAGGATTGCTCCGGCGCAACGACGCAGGCGTGCGACGGCTGCGATACTGATTGTTCGTCGTCACCGAAACGTTTTTACGGGAGCTTCAGCCATGAAAATTGAGGAGGTAGTCGATTTGCGAGCGTCGTTCGTGCGCATCCTTGTTGTGGACGACTTTGCGCCGTGGCAGCTTTTCGTCCGAACGTTTCTAGGCCAGGAGCCAAACCTGAGCATCATCGGCTTCGCGTCCGACGGATCGGAAGCCGTGCAGAAAGCATGCGAATTAGAACCCGACCTGATTTTGATGGACATTCGCCTTCCCGGGTTGAGTGGCATTGAGGCCGCGCTTCAAATTCAACAGCTTGCCCCTCAATCGGCAATACTCTTCCTAAGTCAGGATTCTGATCCGGATGTGGTCCACGCTGCGCTTAGCGCGGGGGGACGCGGTTATGTTCTTAAGTCGAAGGTTGCACGGGATCTCGTGGCTGGCGTGGAGGCAGTTCTTGGCGGCAAATGCTTTGTAAGCCCCGGCTTAGTCGACGGCGACGACTGGACGTGATCCGGTAGATATGGGCGCGCGCTCCGCTTGTTTTCTCGACGTTCGCTTGATAATCACAGCGGTCAGACCGTCTTGCTGTTTGGTACCGCCGGAGAATGCAATCACCGCCTGATAGAGGTCAGAAATAAGCTCACGTGGAGTATTGTCCTTCGATGTGCGAATCACGTCTTGCATTCTTTGGACACCGAACAACTCCTCTCGTGCGCTTGCCCATTCAGATCACTCATGGCGCAACTGGCTGCCGCCGGATGAATTTAGATATTTGATGAGCAGCACATCGTTGCCCTTTTCGCCGTAGATCAACTCGTCGACGTAATGTTGGGCAAGCAGAACGCCATACCCGCCTGGACGCAAACCGTGAGACTCGCGGTAGAGAGCGTGGTCGAACGGAGCGTCGAGGGGATTCGACTGAGCCGTGTGGCGGACTTCGTCAAGCGAAAAACCTTCCCCGGGGTCCTTGATGCGGCAGATGACCATGTGGCGTGCACCAAGGTAGCCGATCTCAACATACTCATTGGGATCGAAATGCCCGCCATGTTCCATGGCGTTCAATAGCATCTCGCGGAAGGCCATGGCGACGTCATTCCTTTCCGCTTCAGGTAGATCAGCGACCTCGTTGATGAACTGAGTTAACCTTTCGGCAGTGCTGAGGTCGCAACGCGCCGCCAGACGGATCCAGGACGGTGTTGCTGCGAGTACTTCGATGCCATCGTCCCAGGAAGGCCCGTCGGCAGCCAAGCGGATCATGTCGGCCAATGATTCGAATGAGAATGGCTTGGAGAAATAGCTGAAAGCGCGGTCCCGTATGGAAGCGATGACCTCGGCCGGCGTGGTCTCGTCAGTAAGAATGATCAACCGGATATGCGGACGCACGCGGCGGATCCGCCGCAATAACTCCACATCCTCCTTGCCTGACGTTTTCTCGCTCGTGAGGATGAGATCGCAAGGCTCTGCTTCGGCCATGGCCAGCGCCGCTATGTTGTTGGGAGCGTGCTGAATACTCCAGTCCTGCGATCTCAGTGCCAGCTTGAGGACCGCATCGACTCGTGGATCAGCATCGACCACGAGGGCGGTCTTGGCTGGTGACAGTTGCCTGAGAGCTGGCGCAGAACTCATAGTCAGTCCACACGTCGACCCTATCTGAGACCTCTTTCTCGATGCCACTGTAAGTTTTGCCAGTTGGACCGTTTCCGTCTCAGCTCGGGCCTGGTTTCAAGCTTATTCAGCCTCACTGATGAGGGCGAAAACTGACCTTTCGATGAATACAAACGGACTCGAAGTGTATCATTTGCAAGAACTTATAAAATTCAGAATTGCCGTTGCGCGCGTGATATAGTCACCACGCCGACCCGGAAAAATCTTTCCTCTGCCGTTCGCTATCAATGCTGAGGGCACAATGAAATTACCGCGAGTGATCCTAGCCGATGACCACACTCTCGTAGCCGACGCCTTGTCGCAGTTGTTGGCGCCTCACTGCGAGATTGTTGCCACCGTCGCTGACGGGCATGCTCTCCTGGATTCTGCCGTTTTGCTCAACCCCGACGTGGTTGTAGTTGATATTGCTATGCCGCTTCTAAACGGCCTGGAAGCAGGCCGCCAACTCAAAGAGAAAATGCCCGGCGTCAAAATCGTTTTTCTGACGATGAACGAAGATCCGGAACTCGCCGTCGAGGCGATAAAGGCCGGAGCGTCTGCTTACGTGTCGAAGAAGTCCGCAGTTTCAGAATTGCTCTCCGCTATTCAGGTGGTTCTCCGAGGCAGGACCTACGTGACGCCGCAAATTGCTCGAGGCATGCAGGAATCCTTCATTCGCGATCCGCGCGGCAGGAAACACCCCAAGGCAATCACTCCGCGCCAGCGAGAAGTCGTCCAACTCTTGGCGGAGGGCAAGTCCATGAAACAGGTGGCGTATGCCCTGAAAGTGACACCGCGCACTGTGGCGTTTCACAAGTATCGCATCATGCAGGAACTTGGGCTTCGAACAAATGCCGAGCTAGTCCAGTTCGCTGTCAAGAGTCGTATTGTGGTGGGATCAACAGACTGAAAACAAGATCTCGCTTCTCCAAACAATCCCTGCGTTTGCGGTTCCTCGCGTTATGTTGTGCATCTCATGTGGGCCGAAAGCGGGACGAGGTCGGCATAGTCGACCCCATCCCGCTCTGGCGTTGGGGAATGCGAGCAGTACTTATCAGCCTCTGCTGAGACCGGCGGATCGCGTGGTCGTCATACGAATCGCCCTGGCGACCAAAGCGAAAGCGCAGAACAGCGCACCGAGCAGTCCGATGAGCGGCACACTGCTGGCCGTCTTCGGCAGTGCGGCAGGGGCTGCCTCCGCTGGCTCAGCCGCCGGCGCAGGTGTCGGTGCCGCCATGACGATCAGAATCGGTACATCCTGCTTCGGCGGAGCGGGTGGTGGAGGCGCACTTCCCGTCCTGCTAACTTGCTGTGCAACCACCGTTGAAGGAACTTCAACCACTCGTTGGGCTGAGACATTCATTCCCTTTTTGAGACCCCAAGCGTCCGTTTGTTGGCCATCGACCATGAACTTTTGACCCTTGGGAATTTTGAACTGCTGGTTTTGGCCGTTTTCAAGCGTCAGAATAACGCTGTTCGGTGGCTGAACATGCCACACCTTACCGGTCACGGTTTCGACTGTAGTAACCGTCTTAGGCGTGGTTGTTTTCACCGTTTGTTTTTCCAGCTTCATACCTACTTTGGCGTTGTTGATGTTGACTGGCTTACCGTCAACCATGAACGTGAGGCTTTCTGGAACGTTGTCGAATTGCCGGAGCGAGCCATCATCCATCCTGACGACCACACTATTCCCGCTGATGTAGACAATTTCACCGCGTTCGACGGTTACCTCTTTGGTTGATGGACCGTGTTCTACTGCCGTGCTGCTTTGCACTTGCGCTACCGACGGCAGGGCGAAGGCTAGACAAAGAGCGCCTCCACCCAGCAGGCCACGCAAGATCGTTCTTGAGAACCTGGTTGAAATCATTTTCTCTTCTCCTTGTTTTTAGTGTTCTTCCCCGTGGAAATGGACTCCTCATGAGCGCCGAGGTCCGACTCCTGAGTAGTTTCGATGGACGCCGTCACGATGTATCGCTTGGGAGCATGTCCGACAAAATAGAACGGATAGCATGTGACTAGTGTCAAAGTGGGAATCGGCGTCGGATCCAAAACGGAAATATCTTCCGGCGTGACAATCTTGATTCCACTGACGGCATACCTGTCCGTGTGTCCCGGCCGTTCGAGTTCGATGAGGTCACCCACGATCATGTTCTGTAACGGGCGGAAGAACCCGTCCCGGTGTCCCGCAATCCCCAGATTGCCTGGTTGTCCGATCCTGGCCGTCCCTAGAATCCTTCCGACTCCCCGATTCAGCGTAAGGTCGTCCGTGCCGTTGAATACCGGCACCTCGACGTCGATCTTCGGAATGCGAAGGATCGCCAGGGGAGCGTCCATCTTCTGGCTGAGGCTCTCCTTGTAGGCCGAGATGCGTTGAACCGACCAAAGGCGAAAATCAATCGGTGCGTTCGAGTCGGGATTCGGCAATACGGCAGACCTGTCGATTGGGTCCGTCGGCTGGTCCGCTTGGAATCGCGCAATTGCTGCCCTCGAACCGATCACCCGGTAGAATCGCGCGGCACCCCATACGGCCAGTAACACAAGACCGATCACGAGAAGAACGCGTTCAACTCTTCGAAGCTGCATGGCGTCGTCCGAAAACGTCCCGATTCTGGCCTGCGGTGTCATATACGCTTCCCGCCAATTACACCGATTAGGCGCATGACTCTGGTTGACAGCGCCGACGGTATGAAAAATTCAGGCCGCTGGAAACTGTCAAAAGTGACAGATGGTGGGTAATCGTTAGAGCCACGTCGTATGACTGGTAGTTTTGCCAGTGGCTCAATCAGGCGGGTTGGTTACATATAGCGAAACGACGACGGAGTAGAGGAGTTGAACAAATGGCGATCCACGCCCGCAGTCTATGTAGCCAGATCATCGCGGTAACATGCTCCGTTTTATTGATTATCGGCTCCGTGCCTCCCCCGGCACAGGCGCGATCCGGACAGCAGGCTGCTGCACCTGACGAGGCGGCTCCCAAGATTCCTAATGATCAATTGGATTCTCTGGTTGCGCCGATCGCCCTGTATCCAGACCCGCTTCTCGCGCAAGTGCTCGCGGCATCGACATATCCGTTAGAAGTTATCCAGCTTCAGCAGTGGCTGACGAAAAACAAAGGTTTGAGCGATAAAGCTCTGGCGGACGCGGTGATGAAAGAGGATTGGGACCCGAGCGTTCAAGCGTTAGCGGCCCTTCCGGACGTGGCCAAGCGCTTGGCGGATGACATCAAGTGGACAACTGACCTGGGAAACGCCTTCTTAGCGCAGCAGTCCGACGTTATGGACGCTGTCCAGAGAATGCGCGCGAAAGCCAAGGACACGGGAAACTTGAAACCCAGCGAGCAGCAGAAAGTAGAAACCAAGGTAATTGAGAACAAGAGCGTCATCATCATTGAACAAGCTAATCCTCAAGTAGTTTACGTTCCCACTTATAACCCAGTCGTGGTCTACGGGCCGCCCGTTTATCCCTATCCACCAATTTATTACCCACCGCCGGGGTACTACGCTGCGGGTATGGCGATTTCGTTCGGTGTCGGCGTGGCCATGGGAGCAGCTTGGGGCGGCGGTTGGGGCTATAACTCCCATTGGGGCGGAAATAACAACATTACGATTAATAATAATAATAATTATGTAAATAACTCAAATAGAACGAACGTCAACAACAGACAGAACGTCAACAACGTCAGCGGCAACCGAACCGGTGGGAATAACAGCTGGCAGCACAATGCCCAGCATCGTGGCGGCGCTCCGTACTCGAACCGAGCGACGGCCAGCCAATACGGGGGCACCGCTCGCGGTGATTCCATGAACACGCGGCAAGCGAATGCGCGCCAAACCCAGGCCCAAGCAGGCGCTAGGCAACAATCGGGCGCTGGCAACCTTTCGGCAGGGGGCGCCGGCGCAAACCGCGGCAATGCTGGCACGGGCGCCGCGAATCGCGCTACCGGCAGCAGTGGTGCCGGTGCCGGAACAAATCGCACGGGGGCCTCTGGCGGAGCGGGCGGCGGAGATCGCATCGGCAATCGAAGTGTATCTCCGAGCACGAGTGCTAGTTCCAGGGGCAGCGCACTAAGTGGTGCTTCCGGTGGTGCGGGTGGAAGCGCTACACGGACGAGCAGTTCGCGGGGTGCGTCGAGCATGGGCGCTTCCCGTAGCGGTGGCGGCGGGCGGCGGAGGTAATCGAGCCATGATGAACGAAAAGCAACTGAAGTCGAAAGCAGCGAGTGTTCTCGAAACAACAGTTCCCCGATTCTTCCTGCTGATCGCCCTCTTCGGCACCGCAGCAACATTCTCGGGAGAGGCGCAGCAATCCGGGCAGGCCGCATCGGCGCAGGCATCGCCGAAAGCGTTCGCAACGCCCAAACAAGCCTCCGAAGCATTAATTCACGCAACGGAAGGCTTTGACCAGCCTGCGCTGAACGAGATCCTTGGTCCGGATGGCGAAGACCTGGTGTCCTCGGACGATCCCGTCCGTGACAAGAACGCTGCCGCCGCGTTTGCCGAAAAAGCCCGCGAAAAAAACGAGATCACTCCAGATCCCAACGATTCCAACCGCGCCATCCTATCCGTAGGCAATGACAACTGGCCACTCCCCATCCCGCTTGTAAAAAAGGGAGGGAAGTGGTCTTTCGATACCAAAGCAGGGCGGGAGGAGATTCTATTCCGGCGCATCGGTGCCAACGAACTGGACGCAATCCAAATCTGCCGTGGCTACGTGGAAGCCCAGGACGAATATGCTCTGGAAAAACATGACGGTGACGAGGTGAACCAATACGCGCAGCACATCATCAGCACGCCAGGAAAACATGATGGCCTTGCCTGGAAGAATGCGGATGGAAGTTGGGGAGGCCCCGTCGGAGAAGGAATTGCCCAGGCGATCGAGCAAGGCTATTCGAGTAAAAGCCAGCCCTATCACGGTTACTATTTCAAGATTTTGAAGGGACAAGGCCCCGACGCGTGGCTGGGCCAAATGGACTTCGTCGTGGAGGGGGCAATGATCGGAGGATTTGCCCTTGCCGCCGCACCAGCGGATTACCGGGTCACCGGCGTAAAGACATTCATTGTCAGCTACGAAGGGGTCGTTTATCAGAAAGACCTAGGCGCGGACACGCTCAACATATTCAAAACCATGGAGCTCTACAACCCAGACAAGACTTGGCAGCCTACCGACGACAATTGGTGACGTTCAGCGTGCTGCACGATGGACTGAAGGAATCGTGGCTTCCTTGAAACGAGGAACTAGGAAATGAGAAGGCTGGTACTGCTGGCAATTGCTTTGCTTTTCGTGGCGGTAACCTCTGCGGTCGCTCAGGAGGTCCGGTACGACTTCGATAAAGACAAAGACTTTTCAAAATACAAAACTTACAAATGGGTGTCGATCAAGGATGCCGACCAACCAGATGAACTGACAGCAAAGCAGATAACGGCCGCGATCGACGCGGAACTCGCCAAGAAAGGGCTGACCAAGACCGATCTCGATTCTGCCGACCTCTATATCGGCTATCAGACCGCGCTTGCCACGGAGAAACAGTTCACGGCATACAACACGGGTTGGGGTTACGGCCCCGGGTGGGGAAGAGGGTGGTATGGATATGGTGGAATGGCGACGACAACGACGTACGCCTCCACGTCTACCGTCTATATTGGCCAGCTCGACCTGAGCATGTACGATGACGCTCAGAAACAACTCGTGTGGCGCGGAACAGCCTCAAAGACCTTGGATCCCAAGGCTAAGCCCGAAAAAAAGCAAAAGAACATCACCAAAGCTGTACAAAAGCTCTTGAAGAACTATCCGCCGCCAAAGAAATAGCCGACGAGTGCCGCAACAGATTGGCTGTCGGAAAGAACATCCTATAGGGCTGTGGTGCTGGGTTTTAGCATTGCGATATAGACCCCTCATCGTCCCCAGCTAATGGGAGATCTCAAACTGAAGATGAGCAGGTTCACGCGTCATGAGGATCTTGTTTCCCGTCGCGCTCCTACCTGTTGTTCCATTCACGGGTTGCGCGAATTCATTCTTCATCACAATCTCCAGCCCGCCGACCGGAACGATCGGCATCGTGGCGAGCGCCACTCCACTCTCGTGCCCTCTTCCTGTACCTCGAACCAGGCTAATTACCTTTGGAAGTGGCTAATTACCTTTGGTCGGGTGTAGCATCCTCGCATCTTCTGTATGAGCCTTCGAGCGCCCTTTCGCTCGCGGTCCAATTGCGCCATAGACGGTTCCGGCGGCATAGGAGGTAGGTAATCGAAAGCACTCGCGGACGCCAGTCGGTTGTCCTCCCGAATTTGGATTCCTCGGTCCAAGTGGTGATGTTCGTGTGCTTGGTGGCTGCGATGTCCTACCTGGCCGCAAAGCTGGGCGGAACGCTGGTGATACGTCCGCAGATGAGCTGGGCGCTCTGGCCGGGTAACGTGCTTCTGGTGTCCATCTTGTTGCTCGTGCAACGAAGACTCTGGCCCCTACTCATCGTGGCGGCCCTTGCAGCGTTTGTTCTCTATGACTTACAGGAAGGCCTGCCGCTTCGTTCGATTGCCCTCCTTGTTTTGTGTGACACGGTTGAAGTCCTCACGGCCGCCTTATGTCTTAGCTATTCCTTCAGTGGCACACCGGAGCTGAATAGCCTGAATGCTTTGGCAAAGTACTCGTTTTTTGCCGTGTTTCTCGCGCCATGCCTTGGAGCGTTTATCGGCGCGTTTGCAACCAAGGGGGAGTACTGGACTAGCTGGAAGATTTCCTTCTTTTCAGAGGCGTTAGGATTTCTGATCCTGGTGCCGGTAATTTGGGGTTGGGGCAGAAAAATTCCAGCATGGGTAGATAAACCGCGAACTCATTACTTGGAAGCAATCGCGTTGTTCGCGGGTTTAGCTCTCGTCGGATACTTCGCTTTCGTCGCTCCCGGAGGGAGCATCCCGGCAGCAATGCTCTACTCTCCCGTGCCGTTTCTCCTGTGGGCCGCTTTGCGTTTCGAGTCGCTTGGGGTTGGTACTGCGGTCATCGTAGTTGGCTTCCTGTCGATTTGGGGCGCGGTCCATGGACGGGGTCCGTTCATCGAATCGGGGCCGCTCGCGGATGTGTTTTCGCTGCAGTTGTTCCTGTTTTTTACGGCTGGACCTTTCATGGTTCTGGCCGCGCTGGTTGAGGAGCGTAAAAACGCCGGCGAGGCGCTGAAGAAGTCTGAAGAGAAGTTTTCCAAGGCTTTTCGCCAGAGTCCCATGTCTCTCACTCTAACGAGCGCCAAGGATCATCGCTATATCGACGTCAACGAGACCTTTGAGCGTTTAACAGGTTGGAGCCGCGAAGAGGTAATCGGCCGGACTCCCTTCGATATCGGGTTGTGGGTTGATCCCGACCAAAGAAGGGAACTCGCAAAACAGCTACTGGCAAGAGGCGGCCTTCGCAATGTCGAACTGCAATTCCGCACAAAAAACGGCGAGGTACTAACGGGCTTGACATCAGCGGAATTGATTGAGGTGAATGGCGAGCCATGCGCTCTCTCCGTGGCGCTCGACATCACCGACATGAAGCGAGCAGAGGAAGCCAGACAGGCTTCCGAGCATCGCTTTGCGCAGTTTTTTGCGACCGTGCCGGAATATTGCTACATGGTCTCGCTGAGCGGTCATATTTTGGACGCCAATCCAGCAGCTTGCCAGGCCTACGGTTACACCAGAGAAGAACTCATAGGCAAGCCCCTGTCCACAATCTATGCTCCCGAGTCACATTCAAAAATGGCTGATCTATTTGAGAGGTGGAAAAGGGTCGGCACGCTTGACAATGAAGAAATGGTGATAATCACCAAGCAGGGGCAGAGGCGAACGGTGCTTCTCAATGTGGGGGCCGTGAAAGATGCCCAGGGAAACATCTTACATACCGCGTCAGTGCAGGTGGACATCTCCGAGCAAAAGCAGACGCAGGAGAGGCTACGCGATAGCGAAGCCCGTTTGGAGGGCATCATCCAATCAGCGATGGACGCGATCATCGCTGTCGATGAGGAACAGCGAATCGTGGTCTTCAACAGCGCTGCCGAGAAAATGTTCGGTTACCCGGCACTCGAGGCGATTGGCACTCCGATCAGCCGTTTCATACCGCGACACTCCCGCGCCGTTCATGAAGCGCATATTCGCCATTTCGGCGAGACCGGGGGCACCAACCGCGCCATGGGAGCCTTGGATGCATTGTGGGCCCTTCGCGCAAGTGGCGAAGAATTTCCCATTGAAGCCTCCATTTCTCAGGTGGAAGCCGGCGGCAGGAAGCTGTTCACCTCCATCATTCGGGACATCACCGAGCGCAAACGCGCTGAGGATACACAACGCAAGCTCGCCGCCATCGTGCAATCCTCCGATGACGCCATCATTTCCGTGAGTTTAGACAGTGTCATCACGAGCTGGAATCCGGGCGCTCAGCGGATGTATGGATACGCCGAGTCCGAGGTGCTGGGACAGCCTATTAGCATGATCATCCCGCCCGAATTGCGGGAGGAAGAAGCCGAGATTTTACGACGCATCAAAGCAGGTAATTCACTGGAGCACTCCGAAACGATACGCATGGCAAAAAGCGGAAATCGGCTCGATGTTTCCTTGACTATTTCTCCGATACGCGACTCGGCAGGCAAGATCGTGGGTGTTTCCAAGATCGCCCGGAACATGACCGAGCGAAAACGCGCTGAAGAGTTACTGTACGAGAGTGAAGAGCGCTTTCGCTTGATCACCAATGCCGCGCCCGTAATGATCTGGATGTCGGGTACCGACAAGCTGTGCACGTTCTTCAATCAGCCTTGGCTGGAGTTCACCGGCCGCGCCCTTCAGGCCGAACTTGGAAACGGCTGGACGGAAGGAGTTCACCCCGAGGATCTCGATAGCTGCCTGAATACTTACACAACCGCCTTCGATCGGCGCGACTCTTTCCAGGTGGAGTATCGCCTCCGGCGGCATGACGGAGAATATCGCTGGGTTTCCGATTTGGGTGTTCCAACCTTCAAGGCGGACGGTTACTTTGCCGGCTACATCGGCTCGTGCATCGACGTCACCGAGCGCAAGCTGGCGCAAGAGGCGCTCTCCGGCATGAGCCGCAAGCTCATTGAGGCACAGGAGCAGGAGCGTACCTGGATTGCGCGAGAGCTTCACGACGATATCAATCAACGCATCGCGTTGCTGGCAGTGAATCTGGAACGATTGAAAGGCGACCTTCCCGCCTCAGCGGTCGAAGTCCGCCATAGCCTTGACGAAGTAGGCGAGCTGGTTTCCTGTCTCGGAAGCGACATTCAGGCTCTATCGCACCGTCTGCACTCTTCAAAGCTGGAATATCTAGGCATCGCAGCAGCGGCCTCCAGTTTCTGCAGGGAGATATCCGAGACGCAAGGAGTTCGGATTGGTTTTCACTCCGAGGGCGTCCCGAAGAAGCTACCGCAGGAGATCGCCCTCTGTTTCTTCCGCGTCCTGCAAGAAGCTATTCAGAATGCATTGAAGCACAGCGGATCACGGGACCTGGAAGTTTGGCTCAGAGGTACACCGAATGAAATTGAGCTGGCCGTGAGTGATTCGGGGATTGGGTTTGACCCTGAAGAGGCTATCACCGGACGCGGGCTGGGCCTCACCAGCATGCAGGAACGGCTGAAGCTGGTCCATGGCGAGCTTTTCGTCGAGTCGCAACCTCAACTCGGCACGCTAGTCCGCGCCACGGTACCTCTTAATGTTGTTGCCAAGTCTGCGCAAGCATAAGAACTCCGTACATCGAACAATATATCCGGGTCAGCTATGTATGATCCTGGTCATAGCCAATCTAAATTCGCCTCTTTACATTAACGCCCGAAAGCGGGAAGATGCCCAGCGCCTGCTGTTTCCATGAAAGCCGTGAAACTCCATGAAAAACGATCTTTCTATTTGCAATTCATGCGCGTCAGACAATCTGGCGGAGTTCGACTCTGAGGTGAACATCCATTTTTCTGGATCGAGGGGGCTGGAAAAACCATCGATCTTTGTATTTCCAAAGATTATTGTTTGCTTGAACTGCGGGTCGATGCGGTCCAACCTCTCGCCGGAAGAAACGCGAACACTTCAAGAGAGTGTGGGAACTGAACGAATCCTACTTTAGTTGGACTCGTCCGATCTCGTGCGGTCGCGCCGCTACGGTCGTGCCAAACCTCTGCCTACAAATTGTTCACCCCGAAGAGCTGCGTCGATGGCCTCCGACAGATCGTTTCCGGCGCGTGATTTAAGTACGTAACCGCAGGCGCCCAACTGCAGCGCTTCTTGCACCACTTCGGCCGAGATTTCTTGCGTAAGAAAGATGATCTTAGCAGTCGGAGCGAACTCCAGAATCTGTCGCGCTGCTTCGATTCCATTAAGCCTGGGTAGGCCGATATCCATCAAGATCAAATCGGGGGTAAGTTGTTCCGCTTTTGCGACCGCCTCCAGTCCATCCGATGCTTCGCAAATCACCTGCATGTCCCGCTTTTCTCTGAGAAAAGAAGTAATGAAAGCGCGGTAGGGTTCGAAATCTTCCACCACCAAAATGCGCGTAATCGTAGGTGAAAGATTCGACGCGTCAGAGATGGTCTCTTCTCCCAAACTTCGCACCGCACCGTTGGTAGAAGAGGTTAGCTCTACGCGGGCATGGAGCACGCACGGATTACGCAGATGTGCCTTGCAACCTCAGTGATGCACAACAACTTCACTCGGCTCGCTACCACAATATCCACGAACCAATAAGAGCCTACGGCCTGAAGGCGGAGCGGTCAAGTCTTGCTTGAATTCGTACGGGATCAAAAAAGTACTCCTTTGCATTAGCGACAGATCCGACTAACTACCTATTTCAACCGTGAGGCAATTGCTGCCGCGCCACGCTCTGCGCCGCGTTGCATCGATTCCGAGTCCCTCGGGGTCGCGCGGATACCGCAACCTATTTCGTTTGATTAAACATTGGCACTGTCAGTCTTGACAGTGTTTCGGCCCAGCCCGGAACAGCAGACTCGTTTCGCTTCTAGTAAGACCGCCGACCGGCTGTCGGCCTTTGGTCTGCGAGTCGAGCCTCAAATCGAGGCGTCTAAGGAGGAGTGTTTCGCAATGGCTAAGGGCGAAGGCGAAAACAGCGACCGTCTCAAGCGCAAGCAATACGAAAAGGAACTTTCGCGGCTCCAGGCTGAACTCTGCAGACTTCAGGATTGGGTCAAGCATAAGGGTCTTCGAGTGATTGTCGTCTTCGAAGGGCGCGATGCCGCCGGAAAAGGCGGCACGATCCGTGCCCTCACGGAACGCGTAAGCCCTCGCGTCTTCCGCTTGGTAGCCTTGCCGGCTCCCTCCGATCGCGAAAAGAGCCAGATGTATATTCAGCGCTACATCCAGCATTTTCCGGCTGCTGGAGAAATCGTCATCTTCGACAGAAGTTGGTACAACCGCGCCGGAGTGGAATATGTGATGGGCTTCTGCACACCGGAGCAGCATAAGGCGTTTTTGGAGCTCTGCCCCACTGTCGAGCAATATATAGTGGACGGTGGAATTATTCTGATCAAGTATTGGATGGAAGTCGGAAAAAAAGAGCAGCAGCGGAGATTTGACGCCCGCATTAGCGATCCGGTCCGACAATGGAAGCTCAGCCCAATGGATTTGGAATCCTATCGACGCTGGTACGAGTATTCTCGCGCCCGGGACCTCATGTTCAAGGCCACCGACACCAAGCATGCTCCCTGGTATATCGTTCGCTCGGACGATAAGAAGCGGGCCCGGCTGAATTGCATTACCCATCTATTGAGTGTGATCCCCTACGGTAAGGCCCCGCGGGAGAAAGTGAAGCTGCCCAAGCGTAAAGACAAAGGCAGCTACGACGACCAGGCTCCGCTGCGGGGAAGACACTTCGTCCCGGAGAAGTTCTGATCCAAGCGGCGCTCGATTTTGCGCGAATGAACCAGGCGAACTCTTGACAGAAGGCTGGTGTCGCCGCCCTAACTGCATGGGACGCCCTGCCAGCCTAGTCTCGAGCCGACGGGTCTCCTGCCACTCCGTTCAAGACCGATATCACAGTTAGCGATTGCTGCCGCCAGTCCCACTTCCGGCCTGAGCGCTCTTTGCCTTTTCCGCCACCTCGGTGACGCTCGCGGCCTTGCCGATCGCCAGCACCTGCTCCGGCGTGGTCGTCGCAAACAGATGCATGCCGCGGGCGATGATACCGGTCCACCCTGTCTGGTGACTTGCGCCCAGTCCCGCCCCGTTATCTCCGTGGAAGTATTCGAAGAACGAAAGGTAGTCGCGCCACTGGGGGTCTTCCTGAAACTTGCGCGTTCCCCCGTACACCGGCCGCCAGCCATCCTTGTCCTTCAAGAAGATGTTGTTGAGGCGGCGCGAGAGCTCTTCCGCGACCTGGTACAGGTTCATCTGTCGTCCCGATCCAGTAGGGCATTCGACTGTGAATTCATTTCCGTAGTAGCTGTAATACTGCAGCAGCGCCCGGATGATCAGGCCGTTCACGGGCATCCAGATCGGCCCGCGCCAGTTGGAGTTTCCCCCGAACATGCCAGTGTCAGACTCCGCCGGCAGGTATGAGACGGTATAGTCTTGATGATCCACCCGAAACACATACGGGTGCTCAGCGTGATACCGGGAGAGGGCTCGGACGCCGTAGGGACTCAAGAATTCGTTCTCGTCCAGCATCTTCGCCAATACACGACGAAGCTTGGTCTCGTTCAAGACGGAAGCCAGTCGTCGGCCGCCACAACCGACCTTGACAGGGTCGTGGATGAAGGTAGTGAGTTCTGGACGGGCAACGAGAAACCGGTGCAATTCTTCGCCTAGCTCCGGGTACTTTCCTACAACTTCTCCCTCGAACACCGTAACGGCGCACAGTGGGAGCAGTCCCACCATGGAACGCACCTTCAGGCGCCGGGCGCTGCCGTCGGGCAGGCGCAGGACGTCATAGAAAAACCCATCTTCCTCGTCCCACATCCCTACGTCCCCGCCCCCATGTACCAGGGCTGATGCGATCCATAGGAAGTGCTCTAGGAACTTGGCACACATATCCACATAGGCTGGCTTCTCCATCGCCAACTGCACCGCAATCTCCAGCATGTTCTGACAGAACAGCGCCATCCATGCAGTGCCGTCTGCTTGTTCCAAGTGCCCACCGGTTGGAAGCGGCGCGCTGCGGTCAAAAACGCCGATGTTATCCAGCCCGAGGAATCCGCCCTCGAAAGCGTTTTTGCCGGTGCGATCCTTGCGGTTGACCCACCATGTAAAATTCAGTAGCAGCTTGTGGAAACTCCGCTCCAGCCAGTCCAGGTCGCCTTTTCCGCGAGCTTTCTCCAGGCGATAGGTAAAGACCGTAGACCAGGCATGTACCGGAGGGTTCACGTCGCCGAAGTTCCACTCATACGCAGGTAATTGCCCGTTGGGGTGCAAGTAGGATCCCCGGAGCATCAAGTCCAACTGCTGTTTACCAAAGTCCGGGTCCACTAGCGTCAGTGCGAAGATGTGGAAGGCCAGGTCCCACGCCGCATACCAGGGATATTCCCATTTGTCCGGCATGGAAATGATGTTTGCATTGTACATGTGGTGCCAGTGGTCGTTGCGTGGGGCAGTACGGCCGTTAGCCTTGAATGGGTCGGCTCCATGCTCGGCCAACCATCGGTCAACGTCGTAGAAATAGAATTGCTTGGTCCACAGCATGCCCCCCAATGCTTGCCGCATGACGTTGGCCGCATCCGCCGTCAACGACGATGGAATGACGGTGGCGTAGAACTCATCTGCCTCTTTCTGCCGCGCTTGCATTGTCGCGTCGAAGCCACTGCCAAACGGAACGCTCTGCTTTTTCTCCGTCGACACTAAGGCCGCCGGTGCCGCCTCGGCCAGTCGCAGACGAAGAATCTGAGATTGACCCGCACCCACCGTGATTCGATAGTGCGCCGCGGATTTCGTCCCACTCTTCTTGGGATTCACCGCCTCCAATTGTCCATTCACCAAATAGTTGTTGATCCCGTCCTTGACATACGGAGTCTGGTTGGGCGAATGAAAGAGCCGTTCGTTGTTCGTTTCGTTCTCGGTGAAAAGCAACTCCCCCGCGCCTTCACAATATAGAATCCGGTCTCCTATCTCGGGATGCGAAACGGCAATCGCTCTATCGCCTCCTTCTGTGGATAGTTCCTTGAGATTCGGACGAACAGCGTTACCACTCCACGACCACTCATTGCGGAACCACAGCGTCGGGAGCACATGCAAGGCAGCGGGCTCTGGCCCTCGGTTGAAAACCGTGATTTTGATCAGGATGTTCTCCGGCGCCTCTTTCGCATATTCGACAAACACATCGAAATAGCGATCGTCATTGAAGACGCCTGTATCCACCAGTTCGTACTCGAAATCGTTGCGCGTCCGATTCCGGTTGGTGCTCACCAGGTTGTCATACGGGTACGCTCGCTGCGGATACTTATAGAGGTACTTCATGTAGGAGTGCGTCGGCGTGCTGTCCAGATAAAAGTAGTATTCCTTTACGTCCTCTCCGTGATTGCCCTCGCTGTTCGTCAGTCCGAATAGGCGCTCTTTCAGGATCGGGTCCTGGCCATTCCATAACGCCAGGGCAAAGCAAAGCTTTTGTTTATCGTCGGAAATGCCCGCGAGCCCATCCTCTCCCCAGTGGTACGCGCGCGATCGTGCCTGGTCATGACTGAAATAGTCCCAGGCATTGCCGTCTTGGCTATAGTCTTCGCGTACGGTGCCCCACTGGCGTTCACTCAGATAGGGTCCCCACTTTTTCCAAGCTACCTCTTGGTCGCGTTCAGCTTCCAAACGCAGTCCTTCTGCGGTCTTGCTCATGATTGCAGCCCTCCCAAAATGTTCTCGCACGGTTCGAGCGTCCCTACTCTTCCGAGCGTCTCCAATCGGAATACGTGGAAACCCCAGGGCGGCATGTCCAGGTACAGGCCCCGAGAGGTCAGTTCATCGCCGCTACGCTCGTAAACTGCGGAACCCATCAGGTCCTGCGCACGCACGGTATGTCCGCGGATCTCGTCAAGCGGCAGCCGCAAGTGGCATTGACTCTGATTCGGCGCATAATTCACCACAACGACAAGCGGATGGCTACTCGGCTGCTGCCAAGCGAACGACACGAAGCAGTCCCAGGTCCAATTGCCGTCCCACGCCGGCGCGGCATCAAGCAACTGCCACTCCCCGTCCGTGGTCTCGGACTGGGTTGCGCAACCCAAAAGGCGAGCGTAAAAGTCACGCAAAGAGCTTTCCACCGGTTCAACAGGCCGGCGCTCAACGTGTACGGAAACTTTTCTTGTTCGACCCTCAAACTGCCCATCGTGAAAGAACCGCAGGCCCAGGCAAAGGTAGGTCAACACAGCCGCGGCCCGGTGAATCTCTGGTGCGAAAGTTGCGGCCGCTCGCGGCTCATCATGGTTCTCAAGGAACCGCGCGGATTTCCGCTGAAACTCTGCGTCCGCGCGGAAATGATCTCGGATTGGCCGTGCGTGTCCTTCGCGAAGCCGATCATAGAGTCGCTTGTCGTATGTATAGTCGAAGCCTTGCTGCTGCAGCGTCCATTCGAGGTCCCAATAGACTTCAGCCATTATGAGAAAGTCTCGCCGATCCGCGCGGACGGACTGGATCGCTTTCGGCCAAAACGCTTCCATTCGCAAACCCCATGTCCGCTCAAAGACCTCGGGCAGAATCAACATCGCCATGTCGCAACGCACACCATCACACTTAGCGGCCACGTTCCGTAGCTCCTGTTGCATGGCCTCCTGGAGCGAGGGCTCCGCGTAATTCAGCTGCAGTGTATCGGGCCAGCCGGCAAAATACGGATCACGACCATAGGCCAGCACCCAGGGTTTTGTGCCGACCGCGATGCGCACATAGTTCTGGGATTCGCGGACCAGCTGCTCTTCCGTGCCCTGCACGTAAAACTCCGGGTGACTCTGAACCCACGGATGATCCAGCCCGGTATGATTGGGCACGAAATCCAGCATCAGTCGCATTCCCCGTTCGTGCATCCGGTGCCGGAGTCGCTCCAGGGCCAAATCTCCGCCAAAGTCGGAATGGACCGCATAGTCTGTAATCGCAAAACAGGAACCGCAGACGTCTTCTTGCCGAAGATCTGGGAGAAGTTGCCGGAACTCGCCCTGCCACTCCGAATTCTCACGCGACACCCGTCGGCTGGCCGCGCCTGTCTGCCACACACCCAGAAACCAAAGCCAGTCAAAGCCCGCTTGCGCCAGCCGATCCAGCTCGCCGTCAGGGATGTCGTCCAATGTCGCTTGCCTTTTCAGGCTCTGTGACAGGTCTCTCAGCCAGACACGCGTGTTGATCTGGTACAGGCACGGGTATTTATGTTCTCTAGCTTCCGTGTTTATGTGTGGAGTCCGGAGGCTCTGCTCGGTTGCTCGGGCAGGATTCAACGAAGCGCTGGCCATCGCCCACCTTCAAGACGCAGGATTTCCCGCCACTCAGTCGCGATTTTCACGCGCCGGGATCTGATCCGTGGGACAGTCGCATCCTACGCGCCGCTGTGAGAGAAGCAACCTGTCAATACTTACAGGTGTCAGGTCCCGCGCGCCATCCATACATTGAGTAAAATGAGGTTCTTAATCGCAGGCTCCCGCCAGCTCCTTCTCTTCTTTACGGGCTGCCTCGCTGCCGGCAACTGCCATGCCCAGGATCTCGCTCCCCGGGCTTATCTCATCACTCCCGTCCATTCGAACGCGGTCACTCTGACGTATTCCTTCTACGACGGTGGCATCATATTTGACGGAAACGTCCCCATCACAGGCGCTACGGCCAGGTTCCACGTTCCGGTCCTTACCTACTCCCACTCGCTCAATTTTTTCGGCCGCACCGCTAGTTTCACTGCCTCGTTACCCTACGGCGTTGGGAATTTTCATGGGACCGTAGTTGGTGCGGAGGCATCGGCGTACCGCTCCGGTCTTCTGGCTCCCACCTTCAGATTTTCCGTTAATCTTAAAGGGGGCCCGGCCATGAATGCCGCCGAGTTCATCAAATGGCGGCAGAAGACCATCTTGGGCGCCAGCATTAAACTTGTGCCGCTGGCAGGGCAGTACGATCCCACGAAACTCATCAATCTGGGAAACAATCGCTGGGCCTTCAAACCCGAGCTAGGCTATTCACGACGCTGGGGCCACTGGATCCTCGATGCTTATGGGGGCGTCTGGTTCTTCACTGAAAATCACGAATTCTTTTCGAACAACCAGTTCTCTCCCGGCACCAATACCCAGTCCGAGACTCCGGTCGGCTCTTTCGAAGGGCATCTCAGCTATGATTTTAAGCCTCGACTTTGGATCTCGCTCGATGGCAACTATTGGTTCGGAGGCACAACAAGCATAAACGGAATCCAGAATCCTGTGACGGTGCAGAGGAACTCACGGGTAGGTGTGACCGCCTCGATCCCTGTGACGAGACATCAGTCTATAAAACTCAGCTACAACAACGGTGCCTACATCAGATACGGAGGAAATTACCAGAATATTTCCGTCGCGTGGCAGTATTCCTGGTTGGGCAAACCCAATTAGCGGAATAGCATCATTGACATGACCCGTCGTCGACAAACTGGCCGCTCGAAGCCATCGCAGCAAGAGAGTGTCCGCAGTTCACGATCTTCTGGTCTAAAGGATCACCCTTCAGTGCGTCGGTAGGAACCATAGTCATCGACTGGTTTGCATCCAGAAATCGCTGGTTCAGCGTGTTCATGTTGTTGAGCTCACTACCGAGCAACCGAACTGCATTTCGGTCGGCGTCGGTTGAGGCTGCCACGGAGGCCAATCTAAGGTTCTGCGTAGCCTGACTTCGATATGGAGCTACCCAATCCTCAGTCACCGGATAGCCGCGCTCGATTGCGTTCGTCAGTGCAGTTCGCCATTCCCTGATCACCGCCATCTGCTCGATTCCCGCCTTCAGGAACTCTTTGGAAAATCCTGGATTTGCAGGTGGTGGCGTTGCCGAAGCACGCTCGGACCCGCTGCCGCCCGCGGGCAGGGTCACTGAAATCTGATTCCCGTTAAAGCGTAAAGATCCATTCGCGATACGCACGAGAGCCTCGAGCTCTACGTAAGAACGGCCCTCTATTTCGACGACCGCCGTATCTCCCGAGTGCCCATTCACGATCAGCGTCCGCGTCTGCCGCACAACCTGCGCTAGAGCCAGCGTCGGCACGGCCAGGGCTACCGCTACGATCATCCGACCAACGAAGGCGCGCTCTCGCATGTGTCCTCTCTTGAAAGCAACGCCCCACGCTTCGCTTCGATCAAACTGCGATGCTACCCCCGCAGCTTATCGTGCTGCGTCAGGATCGCTTTCTCTTCCGAAGGCGTGCCACTGGCAGAGATACTAGCTCATGATAAGGGGAGTGTGACATCTCACGCCTGTCAAAAATAACAGTTAGGAGTTCTCGCGTGCACATCTACACTTTCTCACCCCACCAGACCGCGGCGACTCCAATTTGTTCTTGAGCGTCCCACAGTTCGGGTCCTTCCTTTTCTGGCAGGCCGTGAGGTCTTCGAGCCAGTATTTTGGCCTCGACCCAATAAATTTCGTTTACGAACTCCTTTGAACCTTGACCTCAACATATCACTGGAGTACCGTCCACTTGTTGTTCCCTACCTGGAAGAAAGAAGGTCCCCGCCATGCATGAACATCAATATACTTGGGCCCCTCAAGTCGCTGCGGCACTTCTCGAGATAAACGCTAGCAATCTTGCAAGGCGCATCGCTACTGCCGAGCGAGCACTTTCCGAAAGGCTCGCTAACCATGAGGCCCCCGACTGGGAAGAAAGATTGAAAATCCGCGATGCTCAAAACGCTCTACGAGAACTAACCAAAGAATTGCAACGCTTGACGAGAAGATGAGTCCGAATGCCATTAATTTCGAAGGCTGGTTGTGACGCGAAATCTGAACTAGCGCCTTCCTTCCTCTCTGTTTGAAGGTGTCGGATTGCTGCGACTCAGCGTCCTTCCTATGTCAAAGGTGCGGAGCAGGGAAATTGCTGTGTCATGTAGCGTTCTTCGGAAGTCGACCTCATCTCATGGAGAACGACTCTCGGACGAACTCCAAGTCAGATCGGCAGCTAATTCATCAAAAAAAATTATATGATAGCAGTCTCCTGCCCGGGTGGCGGAATGGCAGACGCTGAGGACTTAAAATCCGGGCAAGGCACTTTGCGGCAAACCGCACCGAAACGCAGCAGAGCGAATAACCTCAATTCCAGAGCCTGTTCCCAACTGGTAGGCGGGCACCACCGGGCAGCGGCGCGCACCGAGTACCCAAATCAACCGACACCTCTACCGACACCGATTTTGCTATGGTGTTGAGCGCGCAGGGGCGATTCTGGCGCACGATTGCTCCTCCCTCGCGCTACAGTCCCTTCACTTAGGTTCTCTTTTGCGATCACCGTGAACAGGAGGCACCATGAATTTCCGCCCACTCAGCTTAGAAGAGATGCAGGACAGGCTCCTGAAGTTGGAGAAACAGAACCGCCGACTCAAACAACTTGGAGCCGTGGCGCTGATTGGTGTCACCTTGCTGGTTGCTATGGGGCAGGCTCCCGCAAAGAAAACAGTCGAGGCGAACGAATTCATTTTGAGGGACGACAGCGGGAACATACGCGCAAGACTGTTTATGACAGCGAAATCGACCACAACTATGAACATTCCCGGCACGAATACCGCAGTGCCAGTAGCGCTTAATCTGAAAGCAACGCTAAGTTTTTATGACGATAAGCAACAAGTGAGGGGGATGGTGGACGACGATTCCATTACTTTCTTGAAATCCCATGTATCGCTCGGCGGCGGGCTTCTGACAATGGAAGATGAAAGTGCTGGCGCAGTGGTTAGTGCTTACAACGTCGGTCTATTTGACGAACAAGGATACCAGGCCCAACTAGGAAGAAGTGCTCTTGTGACACCGCGCACCGGGGAAACGCAAATGAGGTCGGCTGCTTCTCTAGTCATGTTTGACAAGAACAAGAATGTGATTTGGAAGGCCCCCTAGAACGTGGCTAATAGCTGCCGAAACTGCCGCAGTAGCTCTCGAAACTGCCTCCGCTCTGCAATCGCCTGAGCCGTAAACCTGCAGTGCCTTGTCACAGCCCGCCGGATGCGCTCGGTCCCCTCTGCCGTCCTCGCGCCCGTACTTAGCCCACCGTGAAGCCTGCACCGTCCGTTCTTCATCGCTGGACACTGGCAAGCTATTCCACGTCTCGTTTTTGCACCACAGCGGGCCGCCTTCGAGAAGTCGCCTGAAGGATTGCCGTTTTTTAGCTTTCCACGCCGCTTGTCTTGGGGTGTTGCCCCTATTTCGTCAACCCTCTCCGTACCTGCAGCCATGGGCCCCCCCTCCCTGACACGAGGAATTTGGTGAGTACTAGGATTCCAGATGTCCGGTAACCCGCGCCAGCTCAACCGGTCGATGCAACACCATCTAAGCAGTTGATCCGACACTACTTCCCCTGGAGAACCGTTCTGTTTGGCTATTCCCAGTCAAAACCTAGCCAGGGTAACGTTCCGTCTGATCTAATCTAGCGAGCGATTTTAGCTTTTGTTTTCAATACAAGGTGGGTTCGAGCTGAGTGTTCCGTCGACCCATTGAGACCACCCGACGCAATATAAAAGGGCGCCCCTTTGGGAGTAGGGTTTTGAGTGTTCGGCTCGAACCCCTCCAGAAAGGAACACCCTTATGACCAGCACTAAATATATCGGCATGGATGTGCACAAGGAAAGTATTTCGATTGCGGTCAGGAATGATGCTGGAAAGATGGTGATGGAATGCGTGATCGAGACCAAAGCGAACATCATTTTGGACTTTATCCACGGGCTGCGTGGAGAGTTGCAGGTCACCTTTGAAGAAGGAACCTGGGCCACCTGGTTGTACGACCTGCTGAAGCCGCATGTAACGAAACTCGTGGTGTGCGATCCGCGGAAGAATAGCAGACAGGGGAACAAGAATGACCGGATCGATGCCCGCGAGTTGGCCGACCGGTTGTACATGAACAAGCTCAGTTCGGTCTATCACGGCGGGGGCGGGGTCCGCACGCTGAAGGAACTGGCACGCAGCTATCTGACCATCAGCAAAGATCTCGCACGAGTCATGAGCCGAGTGAAGGCGATCTATCGAGGCTGGGGCATTCCCTGTGCCGGCAAGCAAGTCTATGCGCCGCGTCATCGTGCCGAGTGGCTGGCGAAGATCACCGAGGTGGGGGTGCTCCGCCGGGCCGAGTTTTACTACCAACAACTCGATGCCCTGAGGTCGTTGCGCCACGAAGTAAGGCGCGCTCTGTTAGCCGAGAGTAAGAAACACAAGGCGACCAAACTGCTCTGCCAGATCCCTTCGATCGGTCCGATCCGGGCGGCTCTGTTGATCGCGCTGATCCAGACACCGCACCGCTTCCGTACCAAGCGACCGCTCTGGAAATACAGCGGTTTTGCCATCGAAACGCATAGCAGTGCCGATTACCGTTCGGTGAAAGGACAGCTCCACAAATCCAAGAAGCAAGTATCGGTTCGCGGACTCAACCGCGACTGCAATCACGATCTGAAGAACCTGTTTAAGAGTGCCGCCACCATCGCTTCCGTCAAACCGGGTCCGTTCCAGGAATTTTATGCGACTTTGCTTGCCAAAGGAATGAGACCGGAGATGGCGCGCCTGACCTTGGCGAGAAAGATGGCCACCATCGTATGGATCGTATGGAAGAGAGGAGTAAGCTTCGACGCCAAATATCTGAAACCACAAACAGCTTGAGTGTCTCTAAGCGAGTCCGCTCCATCCCTGGGTATTTCTCTGGCGGTGGCTGTGGGTTCTCGAGACACTCTGGTTCGAGAGCGAGTCTCAGCCGATTAGTTAGGCGCTGCGTGCTTCGGGCACCTAGTCTCACACCCGACCTTAGGCCCTCTCGGATAACCAGAAAAAGCCATGGGCTACGAGTCCCGGATAGAACTATGGTCGCCAAATTTGACCGCCGTTCTGCTTTGTTGGTTTCGGAACAGACAGGCTTCGTTGCGAACAGTCGATGAAAACCGCTGGTAGAGAAAACCCAAACCGCCGGGCCAAAGTAGCCGGCAACCGAGCACCTGGTGCGGACGGTCAGAACAGATCCAGCTCAATCAAGTAGGCTGCGAAGCAAGAAAAGCTCCGGCCGATGCGGAACTGTTTTTTCTTGACTTCCCTTTTTATAGAACTAATCGGGACTTGAGCGCAAGCAAACCTAGACGACGAGCCTTACGTTATGTTTCCCCGTGCGCCAGCTCAGTGACTCTGAAAAGTCTTGATATTTATCCCCATAATGCAAACTGGCAATACTGCCAGAGTGGAGACACGAACGTTGATTCGTCGGAAACGTCAGGAATTATGAAGCTAAGTCCTGATTGATGTCTTAACGATGCCGGCTTCGCGACGGCCCGAGTAGACTGTTCGGTGTTCACCCTACAGAGCTCGGACCGAGGGAGGGCGAGATGCGGATTATAGGATGTGATTTGCACGCTCGCCAGCAGACGGTGGCGATGTTGGACACCGCCACCGGCGAGGTAGTGCACGTGGCTCTGAAGCACGAAGGCAACATCGTGCACGTAAGGACAGTTTCTTTGGCTACAGCAGTGAATCGGCTTCGGGAACGGCCCTGTGGGCGTTTTTACCAATTGTTGCCGGCCCTAGGCATTTTGTGGGACTGGACACTTCGGGGCGTCTTGCATAAGTCACATCGCGTTCAACCGAGGAGACCGATCTTGTTGCTCGGGAGCAACGACACCAATGAGTCTGCAAAAGTAGTCTTCAGTCTGGGGATGTAACTGGCGGCAGGTGCCTGGCACACCGAACACGGGCGCCTGCGCGTCAGCGAAGGTAGTCTGTCCAAAAGGAACGAATGCCTAATTGGATTCTCGCATGCCCAAAGTGCAACCAAGAGTTTGCTCACACTGAGATAGCCGACCTTGGTTCCCGGTTCGATATTGCTTCGGCACTAAAGCCAGAGTTCCCAGTAGGCGGTAGTATCCTCGAATGTCCCAATTGTCACACGGTCTCGGTCTATCAGCGTTTTGAGCTTACCTTTTCAACGAAGTAATCGGTCTGGCCTGATTCGGCATTCATAGTCCGTCCGGAGGCCACCGCATCAGCGGATGTCGCTCCAGGGCTGGTAATGGCGATCAGAAATTGAACGGTGGGACCGATATCGCATACCCAGCTGCGAGCAGCGTACGCGGGGCAACAGCCACGATGTCCGACGCGCCCTGTGAAGGTTTACTTTCCATCGAGAAGCACGATGGTTTTATTGTCATTGTGTGTATCATACGCGGACGCAATAAACGCGATGGTCTAAACTCAGAATGAAAATTTCTCAGCAACGAAAACAGAGTTGCAAAACTTGCTCACCAAGGACCCAGAGAATACCGAGTTGCAGGTAGAGCTTGCGATATCACTCGCGAACGCGATCCGCACACGTCTGTTACTTCTGACAGTGTTAGTCATAGATGCCAGGGAACAGCATGTCTGGCGTCTGCCCCAGCCAGCTCAGATCTGGAAAAAGACGGTATGGACCTTTGACTAGACGAAGGTCAGTTCATCGCATCACCACAAATGCCGCCATCTGGGAAATTCTTGGGCGGTTGGGTCCCTGCTTTGTCGCCGTCGCACTATTGATCACTCCCTTCGCTCCCTCTGTTCGCGAGATTCAAGCCCAGCCGCTACCCGCACAAACTACAGCTTCGAACAACGCTAAACAGCCACAGGGGAATGAAGCCCCGGCGGTTCCGCCAGCTCGATTGGCAGACCAAACTATTCCGCTGCCGCAGATTGCTGACCGCGCGGAGCAGCTAGACCGTTTGACGAGAGAAATTTATAACCAACTGATGCCCAAGTCTGAATTACGGGAGGCAGAAAGGAAAGCAGAAGCACAAGCCGCCGAGACTCGTCGGCGCGCTCTGCAATACAGGGACCTCCTGGCCGATAATCCGACATCGCTGGATTTGGAGGACGAGCAGCGATACTGGCGCACTCGGAGTCTCGAATATGCCGCAGAACGCAGGCTTCTCACGCTGCGTGCGGGGAAACTAGAAGAGCATATCCAAACCCTTGAAGGCCAACAACGGGAGTGGGTGGCCACCTGGATCCAGTTTCATAAAACCCCAGGGATAGAGACCATTGTAGAACGCATTAAACAGCAATTAGACAAGATTCAGGCCGCAAAATCGGAAGCACAAGAGCAGCTAAATATAGTGCTCAGCATGCAAAATCAGGTCTCTCAAGAGGACCAGCAAATTTCGGACATATTGCTTCGTGGGCGCCAAGCACGCGAGCGCGAGCGCGGTCATGTGTTCGAGCTGGATGGCCGTCCGCTCTGGAAAGCAAGCGAATCGCAAGCAGTCGAGCAAAACATCGCATCTTCTTTTTATAGGTCCGTTGAGCGGTCCTTTACAAGCTCCAAGGAGTTTGTGGGTACACACATGCTCGGCATGCTTGTGCTAGCGATAATGTACCTCATGGTACTCCTGGGCGTTTTCAAGCTTCAGCGTTACGTTGTGCGCGCTTCGCCGCCCGAAGTTCTAGCGGAGGCTCCACAGGTATTGGCGCGCCCGTTTTCAGTAGCACTTTCCGTAGTGCTTTTGGGGGCCTTAATCGGGACAGGACGGAATGTCGCCTTGGCGCCGATCGGCGTCGCGTTCGTCTTTTACTTGCTTTACGTGGTTCCCGTATTGCGACTGCTGACACTATTGATTGAGTCCGGGTTTCGGATTTTTCTGTATGTCCTGGCCACATTTTACGCACTTTGTGGCTTTTACCTGCTCGTTCAGCTTCCCGCATTTTTCAGGCGTGAGGTCTATGCCCTGTTAATTCTCGCGGCTTTGGTCAGTTTTGGATGGCTCGCGCGCACATCAAGAATAAATTCGACACTGGGTCAGAGTCGAAAGGCACGAATTCTCTGGATCGGGATTTGTGTGGGTGTTGCGCTATTGGGCGCGTCTTTCGTGGCAAACGTTATCGGATTTGTTTCGCTGTCTCTGGTCCTAGGGCTGGGCGCTTTGGTTGGAACGTTCATGACTGCGGCTTTTCTTTGCGTTGTCCGCGTCTTGACATTGCTGCTCAAGACAGTACTGCACACCAGCTGGGCGGGCTCCCTGCTCGAAACGCGGACGGATGCTGTAGAACGCTGGGGCTGCCGTCTCCTGGGGATTGCGGTTTTGTTGTTGTGGCTGAAAGCCATGCTGAGATTGTTGACCGTATACGAAGGCGTGATGGACACCCTATCTGAAGTAATCCATTACTCCATCGGCCTTGGCGGGGTGTATTTCACCTTGGGTGGCGCGCTCGCCGTTGTATTTATCCTGCTATTTGGGTATGCCCTGGCAAATGTGTTCACGTTTTTCTTAAAAAAAGTCTTGCTTCCAAAGTTGTCCCTGAACCGTGGTGTACCTTACGCCATCTCAACGATAACCTATTATGTCCTCCTCTTGCTGGTTGTGGGAGCTGCGCTCTCCGCAGCTGGCGTCGAGCTGAACAAGTTTACGGTGCTCACGGGTGCCCTGGGCGTTGGTCTCGGCTTTGGCCTACAGAATATCGTTAACAATGTTGTTTCCGGATTGATCCTGCTTTTTGAGCGGCCTATCCACGTCGGCGACACAGTGGAAGTCGGCGGATTGGTGGGCATGGTGCGGCGCATCGGGGCACGATCCAGCACAATCCTAACTTTCCAAGGTGCGGAAGTGATCGTACCTAATAGCAACCTGATCGCGAACCAAGTCATCAATTGGACTCTGTCGTCACAGTGGCGACGCGTTGACGTGCCCGTCGGAGTTGCGTATGGCACCGATCCCGAACGAGTAATAAAGCTCCTCATTGAAGTTGCGGAATCACATCCAGGAGTCTTGCTCGTTCGCCCTCCCATGGCGTTCTTCCTAGGATTTGGCGAAAGCGCACTGAAGTTTGAGCTGCGCTTCTGGTCTTCTGAACAGGACACTTGGTTCCAACTTCAGAGCGATGTGACTGTCGCCGTGGCCAAGGCCTTGCAAGAGGCCGGTATCGAAATCCCGTTCCCTCAGCGGGATCTCCACATTCGCAGCATCTGCGCATCTGTGGCAGAAAGCGTCGAAATCGTTCGGAGTTCGACACATAGCTCCACTAAGGGATGAAATTGCGCAGCCTCATGATGTTAATTCAACGCGTTGGATTCTTCTGCCGCAAACTAAAGATTTAGCTCCTCCGGTCCCAAACACGAGAAAACAATAGAGTGCGAGCACTGCATTCTGCGCACCGTTACCGAAGTAAGGCATCGTCCGGTTTTTGGTCAGGCGAACCGTTAAGGACCGTCATTTTCGCGCCGAGAATTTCTGGGAACTCCAAAGCATCGCACGGGTTGAGTAAAGCCCGAGTTCTACAGTGGTCAACGCCATGATTGCTCATCCGCTCATCCAAAAGACAAGGCGAGCGCTACGCGGAGCGGCTGGGCCCGATGGAGCAATTCGTAACTCGAGACAGAAACGCACTGCCTGCCAAAGCACGACCAAGCTATGGGATTCCCGCCTTTTGAACATTTGCCTGTTACTTTTGACAGTTTCCGCCTGCCAAGTATCCGACGTAACTTCCGTCTGACGATTTGGAGATACATTCCGGACATCTGAGAATGACTCGTAATGCAACGCTGGTCGGCGCGGCGTCTACCTACGAAAGATCACGCGGGGTACGACCGCCACTACAATCCCGATCTTGCCGAATACACAGCTTCAGCGCGGCGATATCGTCACCCTGGTGGGCCGCACGTCGGACACTGGAGCCGCTGCCAAGTTGTTTGGAGTTGGCGAGAATCACGGAATCGTGCTGCTGAACGGTGGCGGATTCGAGGCACCGGAGTGGTCGCTGCGCGTGTCGCTAGCCAACCTGCCGGACGAAGCGTACGAGGACATCGGACGCGGCGTTCAAGCGATCGCGCGTGGCTACCGAGATGCCTTCGAAGCTTCGAAGCGGGGCGATCAATCCAAACGGGCCGGTGCCCCATAGTCGTTTTTTTTCGGGCTAGGTTTGGCTGAGTGGTAGATTCGGCAGACTGTCGAGACAAAAAACGCTCAGGATGCGTTAAACATCTTTCTGCCAGAAGCATCCGTAAAAGGAATGCATATGGAATGGCTGGCGAAGCTCTTCACAAAGTATCCTGAAATGGCGGTTTACCTGGCTGTAGGCATAGGGTACTTCATTGGGCGCTTCAAGTTTCGTGGCGTCGGACTTGGGGTAGTGACGGGATCTTTGTTAGGAGGAATCCTAATTGGAAATTTCTTTCATGTGCCCGTTTCCGACCAAGCGAAATCCATTTTGTTCCTTCTGTTCCTCTTCGGAATCGGCTACTCCGTTGGACCAAGTTTCTTTCAGAATCTCAAAGGTGATGGTTGGCGGTGGGCCCTACTAGGTGTCTTTGTTCCCGTGGTTGGCCTCGCTGCAGGCTACACGGTCGCTCATGTTATGAAGCTTGACCCTGGGTACTCCGCCGGAATGCTCTCGGGGTCCCTAACCGAATCGCCCATAATCGGGACGGCCAGCGAAGCAATAAGAGGTTTATCTGTGCCGGACGAGCAGAAGACATTGTGGATAGGGCATATTGCCGTCGCAGATGCGATTTGCTATATCTTCGGCACCTTGGGCGTGATCTTGTGCTGCGGCAGTATCGGCCCAAAACTTCTTGCCATTGACCTAAAAGCTGAGTCGAAGAAGCTGGAGGCTAGCCTAGGAATACAGGCCTCACAGCAGGGAGTTAGTTCCGCTTGGCAGCCCATCGGTTTTCGAGCCTATGCAATTCCTCCGGGTGGCCTGGCAGTTGGGAAGACTGTGGCTGAAGCCGAGAAGGCTGTCGATGGCGTTCGCCTGTTCATAGAACGAATTCGACGAGGGCAGGAGATCTTCACACCTGTCGAGAGCACGGTGCTCGAGTCGGGAGACACAGTCGCCGTACTCGGACGTACGCAGGCCCTAGTTGGGTTGCTTGGGCCGAAAAACAGTGAGGTGGTAGATTCGGAACTGTTAGATATTCCAGTAGCATCCTTTGATCTATACGTCACGGGTAAAGCCTTCGTGGGCAGGACGCTGCAAGAGATCGTAGATGATGTTCATGAGGCGCGTGGCGTTCTTCTGAGAGGTATTACACGTGGCGATCAGGCGATTCCGATTGGAAGGAACATTGTCGTCGCGGGAGGAGATACGATTCGTGTAACTGGGTCCGAAGCAGCGGTTAGAAAATTGGCGCCTGTCGTTGGAAGGATGATTCAGCCAACGGAAGATACTGATTTTGCGGTGCTAGGAACCGCGATTTTCGTCGGTGTGCTGGTTGGTGCGGCGATCATCATACCGATAGGCCATTTAAGAATTCCCCTAGGCACCAGTGTTGGCACTCTGCTGGCGGGTGTGGTTGTGGGATGGGTGCATTCGGTGCGGCCCTGGTTCGGAAGAGTTCCCGACGCGGCGATAAGCTTTATGAAATCGATTGGCTTGGCCGCCTTTGTAGCCATGGTAGGGCTTAAGGCTGGGCCAGTCTTCATAACTGCGGTGAAGGAATACGGGTACATACTCTTCTTTGGCGGCATGGTAGTCACTCTCACGCCTCTCATCGCGGGCCTGTTCTTTGGTCGGTACGTCCTTCGGGTCAACCCGGTGTTGCTCCTTGGAGGGCTCGCCGGTGCGCAAACGATGATCGCGGGTGTCGCCGCCGTACAGGAAAAATCCGATAGCAACGTTGCGACGCTAGGTTACTCGTACACCGTCGCGTTCGGCCATGTTTTGCTCACCACCTGGGGAACCGTCATCATCTCGCTGATGACATGACCGAGTCTCGTGATCGGAAGGATATTGAGACCACAGTCCGCAACAGAACCAAGAGAAGGTACGCTGGGAGTATTGGCATGTTGCGTGTTGCTGCTCCCCGCTACCCTGCGCCGCTCGTTGACCTGGGATCGCGGACTGGAGATGTCCAAACACAAGACCTTCACCATGGCCACGGATGTGAAAGTGTATTTCTGTGGTCCGCAAAGTCCCAGGCAGTGCGGCTCGAACGAAAACACAAATGGGCTATTACGACAGTACTTCCCTAGAAGAACGGACCTGTCCGGCTATACCCAAGCGGATCTGGACAAAGTGGCGCTGCGGTTAAATCAGCGTCCCAGAAAAACTTTAAGGTTTCAAACTCCTGCGCGTAGACTTCAAGAAAGTGTTGCGCCGACCGGTTGAGCTGGCAGCGCTTGCCGGACATGTGTTTTCGTTCGAGCCGGACTGCCTGGGACTTTGCGGACCACAGAAATACACTTTCACATCCGTGGCCATGGTGAAGGTCTTGTGTTTGGACATCTCCAGTCCGCGATCCCAGGTCA
>Ga0210399_10000162_pt1 | contig 53357 bp, 52 predicted proteins | sample IncBWC14MmetaG_FD_150865 | JGI IMG/M metagenome (GOLD analysis project Ga0210399, IMG submission 150865) | Forest soil microbial communities from Barre Woods Harvard Forest LTER site, Petersham, Massachusetts, United States - Inc-BW-C-14-M | ecosystem: Environmental > Terrestrial > Soil >...
CAAGCTTCCCCGCGCTAAGGGCTTAACATTCAAACGAGGCGAAATCTAGCGCATAAACCCTTTAGAATCTGATCACTGCGCCAAACCATCGCGTATCTCCTTTGTTTTCAAATCACTACGCAAATACCCAGGGGGGCAGCCAGAGAAGCTTACCGATTGTGGCACAGCCATTCCTGGCTGTGCTCTTCCCACTAAGCGCTAAAAATCCAACCTCAGCGACAGCTGCCCAGTCCGGTTGCCGCTATTCTCTGCCGTCTGCACGCTCTGTACGATGCCAAACGACGACGACGTCACGTTGGTTGGTGGTGGAGCGAAGTTTGGATGATTCAGCAGGTTGGTGAACGTACCCTCGAAGCGCAACCGCAGCCGCTCCTTGAAACGGAACGTCTTCGACAGCCCCGCCGCAATGGCCGTAGTTCCGGGCCCCTCTAGGCTGCCCACGGCGCAATTACCCACGGGCCCCGACGGGATCGGATTGAACGCACCGATGTTGAACATGCTGCCGGTAGCAGGATTGGCGATATTTCCGTTCCCGGTGCAGTCCGGCCGCTGGAACGAACCGCGATAGGAAAGGTTCAAATTCCCCGGATCGTAGCTAGGACTCGTGGTCGGCGTCAGATACGGCCCCGTCTCCCACAAGCTCACGGTGCTGATGGACCAGCCGCCCAGCACTGCTTCGGGGATGGCTGGCATGTGACCGAAGAATCGGCGATTGCTCCCGACCGGCAAATCGTAGAGCGCGGAGATCAGCAGCCGGTTACGCCGTGTGTCCGCGACGTTGCCGCGGTTTGCCGCCAGATCGAAACGGTTGGCCACCGGCGTCCCATAGATGACTTCCGGATTGAACGTCGTCGGTGCGTCGCCGCCCACGTTTCCCAGGCTCTTTGCCCAAACGTGGCTCGCTTGCAACGTCAGCCCTCCTCGCAAGCGCTGATTCAACTCCGACTGCAAAGCCTGATAGTTAACATTACCCTGATTGGTCGTCGAAAGAATCCTGCCCCAATTCGGATACGGCTTGGGATCGGGATTTGGAGAAATCGCGCTGGGCTCGACTTGATTCAGGTCCACCGTCTGGCTCATGCGATAGGAATTCATGCCGACGTAGCTTTCACGCAAAGTAAGATCGCGCACCAGCTCGCGCTCCACTGTCAGATTCCACTGTGCCGATTGCGGATCACGGAAATTCGTCAAGGTATTTTGATAGAAATCGCCGGTCCCCGCGATCGACAGCGGAACGTCGGGCGTGCGCACATTCGGGAATTGATACGTCGGCAGGCCTGTCGTGGGATTGGCGTTGAATGTGGTGCGCACCACCGAGACATCGATGTTTGTGGTATTGAAAGAAAGTTGCCCGAGATTGGTCATCGTGAAGATTCCCAGGCCGCCGCGCACCACCGTCTTGTTGTTGCCGAATGGGCGAAAGGCAAAGCCCACGCGCGGCTGGAAATTTTTCTTGTAGAACTCACGAAGTCCCGGCCCCAGGCCGGCGCTGCTCGCGGTCTCCACCGGTGCGCACGGAAGCGCTGGATTCACAGGTGCGCAGCCCAGTGCGGGATCGGTCGGCCCGCCGCAAGGCGCATCCACATTTCCAGGCACGCACGTGTTGACCGATGCCAGGAAGCCGGCGCGAGGCGTGTTGCCATCCGGGATGATGATCCCGCCGTTGCGCACGTCGAACGCCGTCAAGTTTCCCTGATCGCTGACGAAGGGAGGCAGCGCCTGCCAGCGCAGCCCGAATGTGAGCGTGAGCTTGTCACTTACGCGCCACTCGTCCTGACCGTATACGCCTGTCTGAGTGGTATGCGCATGTACATCGGGGCCCGACTGCGCTACGTAGGTCTTCGTCGGCAAGCCCAGCAGCAAATTCGCGAACGCGTTGCCGGTGAAAACGCCCTGGTCGAAGGTGAAATCGCCGAAATCATCGGCGCCTCCAAAGCTCTCGAGATCGACGTAAGCCACGCGCCGCACATCGGCGCCGACTTTCATCGTGTGCTTGCCCTTGATCCACGTGAGGTTGTCGGTGAACTGGATCGTCTGCGATTTTGTGGTTCCGTCTTTGTCGCGGCCGATCGGCGAATAGTTGCCCACATCATCGCTGAAATTGAAAATGGGAAAAGCGCCGGTGGTCGGGTGATCGCTGATATCCAAGCCCTGCAAGCCCAAAGTCGAGATCGCGGTGGCGCCCTGAATTGGAAACGTCACCTGGAGCTGATAGAACGAAAGGCCAAACCGCGCCTCATTCACGAGATGGTCCGTGATCGCGTAATTGTGCGAAACAATCACGTTGTTGTTGTGCTCGAGATCATTGTCCGGCGGCAGAAAACTGTTCTGCGTCGCCAGCGACGTGTCCGTCAAAGATGTTGAGTCAACGTGTTTCCAGCTCCACCGCACGAACAGTGATTGCTTCGACGTCAGTGTCCGATCGACGCGGACATCAAATCCGTTTGTGTTGCTGGACGTCGGCGTCTGTTGCAAGTAGTTGGCTTGCACTCCAAACTGGGCGTTCGGAATATTCGGCGCGGGAAGATAATTGTCGAGCAGGCTCGTGGCGACCGGATTGATGCAATCGGCCGTGCTGGTGCACGCGCTGCCGCTCGGAATCTTGTTCCCGGGATACGGCTTCCCGGTAAAGGGATCCATCAGAGGAGTGGACAGCGCCGAGAAATCTCCCGAGCGCATCGCGGTGGTCGGCACAAATAGAAACAACGGCGTCGAGAACCGGCGCCGGTTCGCTTCAAAATCCGCAAAGAAAAACGTCTGCGATTTCGCATGGATCAACTTTGGAATTTCCACCGGCCCGCCAAGACTGCCCCCAAACGTATTGAACGCCTTGTGCGGCTTGTCGCCCGAGTTCCAGACTTCGGCATCGAATGCATCGTTCTGGGCATATTCAAACACGCTGCCATGAAAATGCTCGGTGCCGCTCTTGGTGCTGATGGTCACGTCGCCGAGTTGCGCGAATTCCGCGTTGTTGTTGAATTGCGTGACCTTGAACTCTCCGATCAGCTCCGTCGAAGGGTTCATGTTCCCGAGCGCGCCGTTCTGCCGGATATTCACCGTGGACGATCCATCGACCGAATATTGGACTTGCGACGGCAGTCCGCCTCCAATCGACACGTTTCCGTTCGCGTCCTGCTGCGCTCCAGGAACGGTTGCGAGCATCGCCAGCGGACTGGTCGTCGCTCCGCGGTAGTTCACCGGCAGGCTGGTAATCTGCTGAAAATCCTTGCTGTCGCCGATGGTGGCATTTTCCGTGTTGATGACCGGGCCGCTATCTCCCGCCACCTCTACTGTCTGCGACGACGAAGCCAGCTTGAGTTGCGCGTCGGCGCGCAGGGTCTGCCGCGCATCCAGTTGCAACGCGGTCATTTTGTAATCCGCGAAACCGTCCGCATGGATGGCAAGTTCGTAGTGTCCCGGCTTCAGGCTAATAAACTCGAACGCGCCGTTGGTATCGGTACTGGTGTCTCGCTGCGTGCGGTCGTCCAGATTGATGAGTATGAGTTGCGCGTTCGCGACCGCGCCTTGGCCGGGGTCTTTCACAGTGCCGACAATTCCGCCAAACGTTGATTGCGCGGCGGCCCATCCAGGAAGTGCCAACGTAAAAACAAACGCCAAAATCATTCGAGAGATACACATGTAGAGTTTTCCCCCTTCGGTTAATGTTTATTGCGCTTCTGTGTCGAGGACGGAGCGCGTTATGCACGCTGGTTCGGACGGGGAACCTCGTGGTGGGGAGAGGCTAAGGCTCGGCGGCTAAGAAACTCGTAAGGATTTCCGAAATTGCCCGTAAGGATTTGCGGAGTTTTTTGATTGGCTTGGATGCGGAATTTAGATCGGCGATCAGCTAACCGGGGAAAACTTCGTCGAAGGTATGGATGCTTTCGCCCGTAGCCCGTTGATCGGCCCGAGACCCGATGTTGTAACCGCCCTCTCCGAGAGGGCGGGATTTAGATTCAACGCCGCCGAGGCTAATTGAGGCCGCCGGCGCGTTGCGGTCGCACAGCACAGCAAGCATGGCAGCGGATTGCGCGGCTTCCACTTCTTTCGGCGCGTCGGAAATGAAGAAACATTCGTGTGGCGAACGGCCCAGCGACGCAGCAATTTTCTTGTAACTGTCGGCGGCAGTCTTGATTCCCGTTTGCGTATCGAAAAAGGCCGTGAGGTACGGAGTCAGATCGCCAGAAATGACAGATTGAAAAAGCTGTTGCTGCGCGAGGACACTGCCCGACGAATAGATGCAGATGTCTCGTTGCTGCTTCCGCCATCGCTCGAATGCGCGAGGCACGTCCGCATACACCTCGCCGTGCAATTCCCCACTCGCAAATCCTCGCTGCCAGATTTTTCCTTGCAGCGTTTTGAGTGGCGTGCATTTGCTGTCTCTGGCGATCAACCACTGCGCATAAGCAACGCACGATCTCCGTTCAGCTTCATCGGACCCGCTCAGCCAAGCCGCAGGCTGAAGTCCCGCGGCACTGTCGCGTTCGTGCTGCGCCTTCAGCTCCTGAACGAGAGCGGCAATCTCAGGTTCCGGGAAATGCTCTCGCAAAAACGGCTCAAGGTTGCGGCTGGCGTATGGGAACAGAGTTTTGTAGACGAAGTCGATGGGCGTGGTGGTGCCTTCGATGTCGAGAAGCAGAACGCGGACCGGGCTCCAGTCTTCGAGAGCCACGCGCGCTACTTTAGTACTGCTGGCGGCACAGCTGCTTGAGGCGGGATATAGCGCGGACCCCAGCACACCGGCTCGTACTTTCGATCCACGCCGCTTCCGCTGTAGTGCGGAGTCCAGCCGGAACTATCCTGGAACAAACGGATCGCGCGGATTCGGCGGTCACCGCACAGGTCGAACCAGTGCAAGGTGCCACGCGGAACGCGAATCAGGTCGCCAGCCTCAACTTCGAGCGCGACAACAGGACTATTCGGCGGATGAATGTGGAACAGTCCACGCCCTGCCACAATGTACCGTACTTCGTCTTCATCGTGGCGATGTTCGATGTTGAACTTCGCGAGCATGGCATCAAGTCCCGGCGTATCCGCATGGACGTCGATCACATCGGCGGTCACGTAGCCGCCACGCCGTTTCAACTCCTCCACCTGCGGCGCATACGCGCTCAGGACTTGCTCCGCCGATGCTTCCGGAGTGACGTCGTCGGCAAGCGGCCAGCGCTCGTATTCGATCCCGATGCCGGCTAGATAGTCGCGGATTTCGGACTGCTCGGACAAGGTGCGCTGCTCGTCGGGAATGCGAAGGACAGCCATGGTCGTGTTTTCCTCTCTCGACCGGCGTTGACTCTTAGATCGTGCGCAACCCGCCGCCGGATCGAACCAGCACTTCCATGAGGAACTCCAAAATTTCAACATGCCTCTTGGCTTCTGGCAAGCTGGAACCCCAGGTGTACAGGCCGTGCCCACGCAAGAGAAATCCATGAATTCCGGGATTCTCGCGCAAAACCTGCGTCACGCGTTGCGACAACTGGATCATATCTTGCGAATTCTCAAGAATTGGCAGCCACTCGCGATGCTGGTGCGTGCGCACGCCCTCGAGGCCTTTCAACATTTCGTAGCCTTCCAGCGCCAGTCCTCCCTGCGAGGCCGGGGTTCCCGAGAGGACCGTGCTCCACACCGAGTGCGTGTGTAGCACCGCACCTGCGTTCAACGCGCGCACGATGGCAAGGTGCAGCAACACTTCCGCGGACGGTTTTCCTTCGCCGCGCACGACGCTTGCCGCATCATCGATCTCCAGAAAATGCGCTGGCGTCAAGCCGCCCTTGTCCAGACCGGTGGAGGTAATGGCAAGCCGCACGGGCTCATGTGAGAGAACGGCGCTGAAATTGCCGCTGGTCCCCAACACCCAGCCGCGATCGTAGAAGCTGCGCCCTAGAGCTGCCAGTTCCGCAGCGAGCGCGGAAAAAGTCGTGCGCCGCATCGCGGACCCTTTTGCAGCAGGTTTCGTAATACGACCCTTGGACTTTTCGCGCTTCTTCATTTTCCACCATTCACCTGCGTGCCCCTGCCGCCAAATGGAACGGCGTCAGCGTAACGCAAGAGAATAACAGTATGAAAGCGCGTCGAGCTGCGCCGGCATGCTACAAGCAAACGCTCGCTGTGGAGAGGCGCGAGCTCAAACCGGATGAGGCGCTTCGAGGTAGGCCCACCTCTCGACGATTTTCTTGTTCGCGACCCGCCAGATCACGATCCCGCGAAATTCCAGTTTCTTTCCATTCTGCGAATCGGTCGCGGTCCAGTGATTGCGCACCACCACTTTGTCGTCTTCCGCGATCATGTCTTCAATCTGCACATGCAGATCCGGAAACCGTTTCAGCGCCCCGCCCACATACTGAATTGCTCCCGCGGGCCCGGGCGGCATTCCCGGAGGTACGTCGGCGCCGCGGTCCACAAAGTCCGCGGCGAAGTTCACGTTCCCGATTTGCACGTTCTTCTTGTTGACGAATTCCTCGAAGTGATTGCGGATAAATTCTCGCGCCTCAGCATGCGTCATTCCTGTTTTCGCGTTAATTGGATCCATGGCTTTGCTCCTCAGGCTCTCGCGGATTGTCCACGGAACTCACCCGCATACTCTTGCAGGAAGGCATCCATGCGGGCCGGCGGGCGTCCCAGCAATTGTTCCAGCAAACCGTCCAGAGTTCCGCCGTTCCCGTTTGTGTAGTATTCCTGCAGATCGAGAAGCGCGGTCACTTGCCATTCCGGCATTCCCTGCTCGAGCATCGCTTTACGCTGCGCTTCCACCGGGATGTCTACATATTTTGCTGATACTTTGGCGTGCTGCGAAATTTTTTCGGCGACATCCGCGTAGGTCAGCGCTTCGGGTCCGTTGAGTTCATAGGTCTGCCCGTCGTGCTCGCCGCCGTGCAGCGCCTTTGCCGCCACCACTGCAATGTCCCGCACATCGAGGTAGCTGGTCCGCGCGGTTCCCATCGAGCTGTAAAGTGCGCCTTGAGCGCGGATACTCGGCGCATAGTATGTCAGCACGTTCTGCATGAAGCTGTTCGGCCGCAGGATGCAATGTGCCATCTTCGTGGCCTTCAGCTTCTCTTCCACTTTTCGATGCCAACTCGGAAACGATTTTGGGTAGTCCCCCGCACCCAGCGCTGAGTTCAGCACGATCCGCCGCACTCCGGCCGCCTCGCAAGCCTCGATGGCGTTGCTCTCCAGTTGCACGAGGTCCGGAATCGGCGAGCACACCAGGTAGACACTCTCAACGTGGCGCAACGCCGTTGCAAGGCTCGCTTTGTCCGCAAAATCCGCGATGGCCGTATTGGTCCCCGCGTGGGCTCTCGCCGCCTCCTCTTTCGAGCGGTACATCGCGCGGGGCTTCTGTCCGCTCCGCGTCACTTCCGCCAGCACTGTTTTCCCAACACTCCCACTTGCACCTGTAATCAAGATCATTTGTCTCTCTCCCCCGAAGGGCAGATTGGAACGGGGCGGCCACGAGGGTAGCCGCGCCCGTGGCCCGCTCTTCCCTTCGTACTGATTTTCTTCACTTCACCTGGATGGTATAACCGTCGGAGGGCCGTCGGAAGTACGCACAATTTTGTAAGCTGGTGAGGCTTGGAGGTTCGTCCGATGAAGAGTAATCACGGCTGCCCCGTATCGGGAACCATTAATTGCGTCAGCGGCAAGTGGAAGGTGTTGGCCATCTGGCATCTCGGCTTCGGCCCGAAACGCTTTGCGCAACTGCGCGATCTAATGAGTGGCGTCAGTGAAAAAGTTCTGACCGAGCAACTGCGCCAGCTCGAAAACGACGGGATCGTCCATCGTCAGGTCAAACGAGCCTCGCCGCCGCAGGTGACCTATTCCCTGACACCCGCGGGAGAAGAATTGATCGAACCCATGAGCGCACTCTGTGCGTGGGGCATACGCTATCTAGGGATTCCTCCGATCTTGCCGCGTCAGCCGAAAGCGTAGTCGCACCCGTCAGTGAGGCTCAAACGGGCCGATTGTGTCGCGAATCAACTTGGCCTCGCAGCACCCGACAGGCGCATTATCCGCATCCGCGACATCGGGATTTCGAGCTTGACCGCGCCGACACTTCGATTACTATTCTCATCCCTAACCCTGTCTCAAAAGGTGGTTCGCGATGAAAAGGCTGATCCCCCACATGGTCGTGGTCGCCCTGCTTCTGTCCGGCACCGCTGCCGCGCAAAACAAAGCGCCGGCCCTTTCTCCGTCCTCGAGAATCATGACGATCTTCGGGAGCGTCAGTGATGACGGAAAAACCCTGGTCGCGAAAAATACGCGGTCCTGGTCCATCACCAATCCCAGCATGGTCGCCGGCCGCGAAGGACACCGCGTCAAAATCAGGTGCCGCTTCTACAGCGACACCAGGAATATTCTGGTCCTCTCCGTCACACTTATCGACGCGCAAACGCAATACGCCGCAAACACAAACGGTCATCGCCGAAGTCCACCTCCAGCCGAGCGCCTATGAAGATCGATTCCGAGGCGCGCAGGAGCAACTCGCACGAACTTCGATCTCCTACATTGCGCAACCTCGACGACGTCGCGCCCCACACAGACAAGAGTGTCTGTGCTACTTACCCTCTGGCACGATCGCGCCTCGCGATCCGCAAATATTTATGCGATGTGTTTGTTAGCGCCGTGGGGCTTGCAGAGCCAGATTCTGGCCTTCGGTGACGACCGACTGGAACGCGGCTTCGGTGCGGGCCGCGAGCTGCATGATTTGTTGTGTTTTGCGTATTAGCGCCTGCGCGCGCGGATCGTTGTCGGCGATTTTTCCCTGCGCGCCGGACTGCAGAGCTTCCATGTCCGCGAGAACTTGTTTCATCGCTCCTATGAGTTGGCGCGAACGCTGGACGTAAATCCCTTTCGCGGAATAAAGTTTCTCTTCCCATTCGCTGCGATTCGGGAAGTCCGCGGCGTTGCCGTTGAGCACGGTCTGGGACAGTTCCGACCGGCCCAGAGGCTCCAAGCGATCCAGCGAGGCTTCGGTGGCTTGCAGGCGTGCCCAGGCTGGGTCGAGCGAACTGGATCGTCCGGATGCAGCGCTTGCGCCGCCGGCTGCATCGCCCGATTTCGAGGATGCCGGTGCGACACTCGCCCCTGCGGCCAGATTTTCGTCGGTGATCACGGTTTTCGACGAAGGCGCGTCTTTGTCTTTTGGTTTGTCTTTGTCCTTGCGGGCCGCGCGGGCCGCGTCGGCGACAGAGGGCTGCGGCGCATCTTGCGCGCGTATCGGCGCGGCCGCAGCCAAGAAGAATCCGAATGCCGACAGCAAGCTTAATCTTCGCAATGCCAATTTTAGTGACGTCAATTTCCGCACCACGATTTACCTCCGCCGCGTCATCCTTGCTGGAACGCCTTCCGGGAACGGCTACTGGCGTCGTCGGGATTGCCGCCAGCCGACGAGATTGCCGGAAGACGCCAATTCCCCGCTGCTATGCTCGCGCGCGAAATCGTCTGGCGGCCATAGGTCAAAGGTACTGCGATAACCTATGCGGCAACTAACTGTCCGGCGCGCGTGTGGTACCGTCAGTGCTCGAGGTCAAGATGGCGTCGGGCGGACGCGCCGGGCTGAAACCCAGCGCTACATACCAGCGCCGTTGCGTTGGTTGCCAAGCTGGGGCGCAGCCGTGCTGCGCCCCTACAAGGAACCTGCGTTCGCCACTCGGTCGTCGCATCGGCGGCGGATAAACCAACCCAGGCATCTCGTGCACTCAAGTTTCTTTTCGCAAGGGGGCGTCGGGATCGCGTTGTGAAATTTCTTCGGCGATGCTGCGGGTTTCCTCGTGAATTAGGCCGTTGGTGGCGAGAATCATGGGGCCGCCCAGGCGGTAGCGCTGGCCGGAGAAGTCGGTGACTTTGCCTCCCGCCTCTTCGACCAGGAGCATGCCTGCGGCTACGTCCCAGCGGTTGAGGCCAAATTCCCAGAAGGCCTCGAAGCGGCCCGCGGCTACGCTGGCGAGATCGAGCGCGGCGGAACCGTCGCGGCGGACTCCGTGAGAGCGGAGGGTGAAATCCCAGTAGTAATGAATGTTGGGGCTGGCCATGCGCTTGTGCGCCGGGAAGCCGGTGCAGAGCAGGCTGGTGGCGAGCGTCTCGATTTTGGAAACGTGGATGGGCTTGCCGTTCAGGTTGGCGCCTTCGCCGCGGGCCGCGGTGAAGAGTTCGCTGGAGATGGGATTGAAGACGACGCCGGCGAGGATGGCGTCCCGCTGCGTGAGCGCGATCGAGACGCAGAAGCAGGGATAGCCGTGGGCGAAATTCGTGGTGCCATCGAGCGGATCGACGTGCCAGCGAAATTCGGAAGTACCCTCGTGGCCTGTGCCCTCTTCGGCGGCGATGCCGTGGTCTGGGAAATACCTGGTGAGGCGCTCGACGATGGCGCGCTCGGAGCGCTTGTCGGCTTGGGTGACCAGGTCGGCTTCGCCTTTGTAGTCAATATGCGGCGGGCGATCGAACTCCCCGCGGAGGATCTTGCCGGCTTCCTGGGCGATTTCGACGGCGGCTTCGAGATAGGTTTTGGTCATGGGAGATGGGCGGCGCGCGGTTTTCAACATCGTGCGGAGTTGGCCGGTGCCTTTATCTACTTTACCATCCGAGGCGGCATACACATTCGTCGGAAGAGATACCATGTATAGAACGCTGAAGCAGAAGGGTTAAGAGGCAGAATCTAACACCAAGAAGCAGACAATGGGACCAGCATTCCGTGGCTTCTGTCCTCATATCGTATAAAGAGTGACAATACGCCAGACCTTAATCAACTGGATTGCTTACCCATCCGAGCGAGAGTACGATAGACCGCAAATCCGGGTCTGGCACCTGGCAGTTAGGTCCAGCGACCAATGGGCAATCCCAAAATGGAACGCGCGTCCGCTGTCTCCTCCGCCGTAACCTCCGTTGCGGATCTGAGCGGCACGACCGTGGGCAGGTTTGCAATTCTGGAGCTGCTTGGCAAGGGCGGAATGGGCGAGGTATATCGCGCGAGTGACACCCGCCTGAAACGTCAAGTGGCGCTCAAGCGCATCGCACCGAACCACCGAAATGACGAGCATTCCCGCGAGCGCCTGTGGAAGGAAGCGGAATGGGCCTCTCGCCTGAGTGATGCTCACATCGCCGCCGTTTACGATGTAATCGAAGAAGAGAACGAACTTTTTATCGTCATGGAGTACGTCGATGGTCAAACTTTCCGCCGGCGTCTTGCTAATCCCCTCCCAGTCGCCGAATTCCTGCCCATCGCCACGGAGTGCGCTCAAGCTCTAGCTGCAGCGCACAAGGCGGGTGTCCTGCATCGCGACATCAAGCCGGAAAACATCATGTTGACCACCTCGGGCCACGTAAAGGTTCTGGACTTCGGTGTCGCCAAGAACCTTCCGGGCGGCCTCGAGATCAAGACCTTGAGTACCCGAGCCAGCGCCGAGTTTGCAGGAACCTTGATCTATATGGCCCCCGAAGTGGTGCAGGAGAAGGATTCCGACGCCCGCGCGGACATTTTTTCACTCGGTATCGTTTTCTACGAGACGATTGCGGGATGCAATCCTTTCCGGGCGGAAACCTTTCTCGAAACCTGTGATCGAATCCTGTATCACGAGCCGCCGCCCTCTCACGAATTGAATCCGAGCACACCTGCGGAGCTCGACCGCATCGTTGCGAAGATGATCGCCAAGGATCCCGCTCAGAGGTACGCAACCGCTGCTGATCTCGCGGTTGATTTGAACTCTCTGCAGCTCGCCCACAGCCGGTCGGGGGTACGGGTTCTCCCGCAGCTTCCAGCCCCAAGACGCAAGCGGACCACGCTGTGGGCCGCGTTTCTGGGGGTGGCATTGTTGGCTGCCACAGCGCTTATTACGCCCGTGCGACAGCAGGTCAAGAGTTGGCTGGGCGTAAGTCCCATACCGCGTGCGAAACAGGTAGCGGTTTTGCCGTTTAGTATTGTGGGCGGCGACGCGCAAACGGCTGCGTTCGGAGCTGGCCTTGCCGAGACCCTTACCGCCAAGCTCACGCAGCTTACGAGTGATCCGTCATTGCAGGTGGTTCCCGCGACGGAGATACGAGCCAAGCACATCACCACGGTAGACGACGCCCGCAAAGAGTTCGGCGCAAATCTAGTCTTGGAAGGCAGCCTACATAAATCGGGAGAGCAAATACGCGTCAATTACATTTTGGTGGATGCTCGGACTCGCCGGCAAATGCGGGCCGAGAGTGTGACTTTGGCAGAGATGGACACGTTTGCGGCCGAAGACGCGATTGTAAATGGGGCCATACAAATGCTGGAACTTGAGATCCGCAGCGGCCAGCGAAAAACCATCGAGAATCACGGAACGGAGGTTGCAGGGGCATACGACTACTACTTGCAAGGCAGGGGATATCTCCAGAACTATGATCGTGTCGAAAATCTCGACAACGCGATTCAGGTCTTCGAACGTGCTCTAACTTTGGACCGCAACTACGCGCTGGCTTATGCGGGTCTCGGCGACGCTTACTGGAAGAAATACACGAGCAGCAAAGACCCCTCTTGGATTGAAAAGAGCCGGACCGCTTGCGAACAAGCCAGCCACCTGGACGGGAAGACGTCTTCCGCGTACGCCTGTCTCGGAACGCTGGCCTCTGGAACGGGAAATTATCAAGAGGCGGCGCAGGAGTTCGAGCTTGCCGCCGCGAGCGAACCGACCAACGATGGAGCATTTCGGGGTCTCGCGGATGCGTACGAGCACCTTGGCAAACTCGAAGAAGCTGAAAAAACGTATCGCCGCGCGATCGAACTGCGGCCGCACTACTGGGCCGGATACAATTGGCTCGGCGTTTTCTATTACAGTCAGGCACGATTTCGCGAAGCAAACGAGCTGTTTAACCAGGTCGTCGCGCTCGCTCCGGACAGTTTCCTCGGTTATTCCAACCTGGGTGCCACTTTAGTCGAGCAAGCGCGTTACGCCGATGCGATCGTTGCTCTCGAGCGCTCGATCGCGATTCGGCCGTATGACTACGCCTACACCAACCTGGGTAACGCTTACTTCTTCTTGCGGCGGTACGAAGAAGCCGATCGTGCTTACGAACAGGCGACCAAGCTTGCAGAAAAAGACTCGCTGGTCTGGTGGAATCTGGGAGACGGATATTATTGGACACCGGGAAAGCGCGGCCAAGCCGCGTCGGCTTATCGGCGGGCGATCGTCATTGCGCAGGAGGATCTCCGGGTTAATCCGAAGGATGGGCCATCGTACGGCGTTCTCGCGATCTGCCATGCCATGCTCGGAGAGAAAAAGCTTGCATTTGACGCCCTGCAGCGTGGCGTGCGCCTTTCACCGGTCGATCCTCCGTTACTCTTTCAGGCGGCGCTGGTTAACAACCAATTTGGGCAGTCAGGTAAGGCCATCGACTGGCTGAAGAAAGCCCGCGCTGCCGGGTATTCAACGGCGCGGATACAAGACTATCCGAACTTTGATTCGTTGCGCAGCGATCGTCGATTTCAGGAGTTAGTCCGGGAAAAATGACTTGATAAGGAGGAAACAAAAAATGAGTGCATCAGGAACAGCTCTACTTCCAGATTGTCGGGAGGTTGTGGTCAAAGTCGGACTTAATGGCAAGGGAGACGTCGAGGTAAGCCTTGATTATTTCAGCGTCAGCAAGATCGGAAATCAGGAAGTGCGGTGGGAGTGCGCTCAAAATCACGACCATACAAAGTGCAGCCCCTGCTTCAGCGTGGAATTTGAGAACAATGACTCGCCATTTTATGAGTTCCAGTTCAGCAGCGATGCCCCCGTCTCTGGGCTGGTGAGGCGCAGCGTTCTAGCGAGTAGCAAAGTTTATAAATACACAGTTAGAGTTGGTGACAAATCTTTGGACCCAGGCGGCGGCGTCAGGAAGTAAGATGGCCCTCCTCTGACCGAACAGACCCTGCGTGGCCAGGCCTAATGCTCGGAAGAGGCTATAGTCGCGAAGACCCTGACATGGCCGTGAGTGCAGGAACGGCGGTCCGCTGGGTCGTCTGCTGGCGGACAGGTTCGCGACAGATTTCTTGTGTGGGCATACCGAGCAACTCGGCACACTGGTCGGCGGCCAAAGGCCTACTGAAGAGGTAGCCTTGTCCTTTAGTACAGTGACGCGACCGAAGGAACGCGAGCTGTGCCTGTGTTACGCTGCCCTCGGCAATGACGCGGAGCTTGAGGTTCTTGCCCATCGCAATGATGGCCCTGACAGCAGGGGATTTGTCCGAATCGCCGGTGATCTGGTGAACAAAGGACTGATGAATTTTCAAGATATCGATCGGAAATTGACGGAGATAGCTCAAGCTGGAATAGACGGTTCCGAAGTCGTCCACGGCCAGTTGCAACGCCATCATTTTGAGCTTTGGTAGCACCGAAGCGGCGGAGTCCGCATGCTCCATGAGGATACGTTGGGTGAGCTCAAGGTCAAGGTATCGCCCCTCTAGGCCTGATTCCGAAAGTACTGTCCGAACACCTTCGACAAATCCCCAGTGACGAAATTCAACGGCGGAAAGGTTGACGGAGACCCGCTTGAAGGCAAAGCCGCGTCCTGCCACGCACGTGCTTGGCGGCACGCTTCACGGAGGGCCCAATGCCGTTCAGGCCTACGACAAGTATCTGAGCCTCGCTGGGCAAATTCTTGAGGAGGACACACCATCGGACTGGGTTTTAGCACATTTGTGGGTGGCGCGTGCTTTGGCTCGCCAGGGTGACGCTCAACAGTCTGTCCGCGGCAGGGAAGAAGATGATTGAAGCCGTGTTCAGCGGCGGGCTACCAACTGATTTGGTTGGCAAGGCCCGCTGCCACACGGTCAACGTAATCGAGGGACTCAAGTGCGCCGCGTGTGGAGAGATCATCCCCCAAGTCGACCGATACGAGACCGCACGACTTCTTCTAGATAGAAAAGCCTCGACCTAGGGTATATGATTTCCTCGTCCCTTCTGTTTAAATAACGAGATAGTTAATGAACGTTTATTTTCGTGTGACTCACCTGAATCGTACATGGAAACTTCGTACGCGGATTCTCTCTGGTGTCGTGGTGTTCACGTTCCTCTCGCCATTGATGGAGGTCGGTACGAACGCGCGTGGTACCACGACGATAACGCACGATGGTCCTACCCCGGATGTAGGTAACGGCGTTGGGCCGATCAAGCACAGCGGCGGCGGCCCGGGCGCGGGTGGTTCTACCGGTGCGACTGGTGGCCGCGGGCCGATCCCACTTAGAGGGTGTCCGTCTGGACCTTGTCCCCCATGAATTCGTTGAAGTAGCCCAGGACTGGCATCATCGCGATAGCCGCTGCGCTCGCATGTCACTCCAACTGCGTTGCGCTCTGGCTTAGTGGTTACGCGTTTGCCCGCAGCTCTGTATCCTAGCCTCGGTTTCAGGTCTTTATCGGACCATCATGCGTGTGGTGCGCCATCGCGTCAAAACCTACCCGGATGTTGCGAGAAACGTGCCAAAAGACACTAAGTTGGTCGTATCTTTGTGCTGTACGTTAGCGTACAGTGTCAGTGGCACCCCCGCCTCCAAGAAGGCCCACGAACAAGTCCGAGCTGCATTTGTGGCTGAGGGCCCAGGCCGTTTTCTCCACGAAAGTTGCCTCCCAGAAAGGAGCGAGCGATGGACACCCCCGGACCCCTCCACCGAAGCTCGCGACGCCGGATTGCGAGAATGTCTCGCGTGTCCGAGCGACAGACCGCGGCAGTGACATGCGAACCGATACGCCTGGAAGACATCCTGATCACCGAGAAGCTGAAGTCGCGGCGGCGGCGAAAACCCAATGCTCACGCGGAGAACGCGGCACTGCATGGCCTTGCGCGGGTAATGGCGACAGCTCCCAACGAATTGGTCGACACGTTGCTGCGGACGGCGCTGGAGCTGTGCAGCGCGGGCACCGCTGGCCTGAGCCTCTTGGAGACACCTTCGCAGGGTGATGCCATCTTTCGATGGACGAACCTGGCTGGAGCGTTATCCAAGCACATTGGCGGAACTACGCCGCGGAATTTCAGTCCTTGCGGGGTGACACTCGATCGGAATGCGCCGCAGTTATTTGCGCACCCTGGCCGACGTTTTCAATATTTTAGCGGCCTGGATTCGCCGATCGTCGAGGCGCTGGTGATTCCCGTGGATCTGGGCGGCGCAATACTTGGAACGATCTGGGTGGTGTCCCACGACGATGAGGTGAAATTTGATTCGGAGGACGCCCGGATCATGACCGGGCTGGCCGAGTTCACCAGCTGTGCGTTGCGCATGACGCGGGCGTCGGAGATGCGGCAAACGGCTCGCCTGGAAGGCGACAAGAAGATCGCCGCGCACAAACGCACGGAAACGGAACTCCGGGAAACGCAGGCGAGCATGGAAGTCGACAGCGCCGCGCGCGCCGCCCAACTGGAACAGCTCTCCGCAAGGCTCATTCATTTGCAAGACGAAGAACGCCGACGCCTGGCGCGCGAGTTGCATGATAGCGCCGGGCAATACCTCGCCGGGATTCAGATGAATCTGAGCGCTTTGCTGCGGGCAAACTCGGGTCTTCAAGATGCGGCTCGAGCGCGTGTATCCGATACGATGGACATGGCGAAACTTTGCACCACAGAAATCCGAACGATCTCGTATTTGCTGCACCCGCCGCTATTGGATGAAACCGGACTGCGTTCGGCAATATCGTGGTACGTGGAGGGCTTTGCGGAGCGCAGTGGGATACGCGTTGAGGTGCAAATTCCGGAGCATCTTGGGCGCTTGCCGAGCGAGACGGAAACGGCATTGTTTCGCGTGGTGCAGCAGAGTCTGGCCAACATTCACCGGCATTCCGGGAGTCCCGTGGCTGTCATACGCATAGAGGTCGATGACCACGCTGTGAACCTGGAAATTCGCGATGAAGGGCACGGATTCTCGCCCGAAGTGCTCACCGGATTTCTCTCTGGCGCGCACCTATTGGGTGTGGGCATGGCTGGGATGCGAGAACGGGTCCGGGACATGGGCGGGAGCTTTGACGTGCGGTCCAGTGATAAAGGCGCGTCGATACACGTCAGCTTACTGCTCTCCACGAAAGCGCAAGCGGCCAACGCCTAAAGGGCTTTCGGGCGCAAGATACACAGAAACATGCATTGCTCGTAGCGGGAGTAGCCTGTTCCACTGAAGGCCTACCCTAGAAGTGAGGGTCTCCCCTTCGAGGCCCTCCTATGATTCGTATTCTGATTGTTGATGACCACGAGCACCTCCGGGGCATGATTCGTGAACTGCTGGAAGCCGAGGAAGGCTGGCAGGTTTGCGGCGAGGCTGCCGATGGGCAGGCGGGCGTCGAGCAATGCGTTGTGCTCAAGCCTAATTTGGTGATCCTAGATATCCATGTGCCTGTGCTGAATGGGCTGGAAGCGGCCCGGCAGATTATTCTACTGTTCCCGCGGATGCTGATCCTGATTTTGACTATGGATGGGTCGCCGCATTATGGCCTTGCGGTTGTGGCTTGTGGCGCGCAGGGGCTTCTGGTGAAGGCTTGCGCTACGGAGGATCTGGTGATTGCAGTTTCGGCGCTGCTTCGAGGGGAGCGATATTTCCCCAATGAGGGTAAAGCAAGCGAGCGCAAGTCGAAATCGATCGCGGCTGGTGGAACCTCGAAAGTCAAATAGGAGATTGCTTCACGGGCGCGTTTTCAACAGGCGCCAAGCGGACACGTGACCCACACCGTGGTACTCTTCGAGTGCGCTACTAAGAAACGATTCGCTCCATGCCACAACCCTTCCGTCTCTTCGACTATGTCCTGTGCGTGATGGCATTTTTTCTGGTGGGCTTTGCCATTGTGCCGCTGATGACTGCCTGGATTCGCTAACCACCGCTGAAGTCTACGTGCTGGAAAGAAGGTGTGCGCTTCGCTTGTAGGCTTCGATCGCATTGCGCGATGTCATCGTGAGGTTGTCGGGAAGTTCGTGGGCGGCGAACCAGCGCACTTCGCTTGTCTTGTGCGGCTCGCAGTTTCGCGCCGTGCCCTCCAAGATGCGTCCCAGGTAAGACGGGGAGACCCAGTGCTGGCCTTCGTCCGGGAGCAAGTGATCGGTGACGCACAGCAGGCGGTCGATGGCAATTTTCAGGCCCACCTCTTCGAAGGCCTCGCGAATTGCGCAGGCCTCGAGGGTTTCGAGGAACTCTACCTTGCCGCCGACGATGCTCCAACACCCCGCTTCCGGGGGAAATTTTCGCAGCGTCAGCAGAACCCGGCCGCCTTCGTCAACGAGCAGGACACCGGTCCCTACTCTTGGGGGGGAGTTGGCGTTTACGGAAGTGGCTGCGGCGATCATCGCTCTCGATTCGACACCCACTTGGATTCCGTGGGAAGCGGGGTGCTGATCAGCTGGGACAATAGTTCGTCGGGAGTGTTCCGCACGACGACCATCTCTTTGTGAGCTGTTGCGAGAAATCCTTCCGCGACAGCATTGGCGGTCAGCGTCAGCAGCGCGTCGTAATAACCCGCTACGTTCAGAATTCCGCAGGGCTTCCGGTGGATTCCGAGTTGCAACCAGGTGACGATCTCGCAGAACTCTTCCCAGCTTCCGAATCCGCCCGGTAGAAGAACGAAAGCGTCGGCCAGGTCGGCCATCAGGGCTTTGCGCTCGTGCATGGACTCGACGACGTGCAGACGCGTCAGTCTGCCGTGAGCGATCTCTTTCTCGACCAGAGCCTTGGGCATGACGCCGATGGCTTCGCCGCCGGCAGTTAGAACCGAATCTGCCAGCACGCCCATCAGGCCTACTCGGCCGCCGCCGTAGACCAGGGCGATTCCCGAATTCGCGAGGTGTTTCCCGAGCTGAGCTGCTGCTTCTTGATAGACAGGGCGGTTGCCCATGCTTGAGCCGCAGAAGACGCAGAGCTTTTTGATGGCGCGGAGGGGGTTGGTGATTTCGACTGGTGCGGGGACGCTCATGGAAATGCTAATGGTACAGGAAAGTCGGGGCGGTTCGTTACGGCTCGCTTTTGAGCACTTTGCTTGACGGGTCCAACGACCCGGCACTACACGAGGCGGCGAGGACGCGGTAGGCTTGGGCATGCGCATTGTTTCTGGCGAAGTGCGGCTGGCGGCTACCGATGTTAGTAACCATCTGGCTTGCCATCATCTTACGCAGTTGGAATTGAGCGCGGCGCGGGGGGAGCGGGAGCGGCCGCAGTGGGAGGCGCCGGATCTGGCGGTGATCCGCGAGCTGGGTTTGCGGCACGAGGCGAGATATTTCGCGTTTCTGGAAAAGAACGGGTTGGATCTGCTGAACCTGGCGGGGATGGACGAGGCGCGGATTGTGGAGGAGACCCGGCGCGCGATGGAGGCTGGGGTCGAGTTGATTGCGCAGGGGGCGCTGCGGTGTGGGCGGTGGTTTGGGCGGCCGGATTTGCTGCGGCGCGTGGCTCGCCCTAGCCGATTCGGGGATTGGTCGTATGAGGCTTACGACTGCAAGCTGGCGCGGGAGACGAAGGCTACGACGATCTTGCAGCTGGCGTTTTATTCGGAGTTGCTGGGGGAAATGCAGCGTGGGACGCCGGAGTCGCTGCCGGAATTTATGTGGGTGGTGCCTCCGGGGAAGGCTTTCGACGCGGAGCGTTATCGGGTAGCGGAGTATGCGGCGTACTACCGTTATGTGAAGGCGCAGCTGGAGAAGGCTTGCGCCAACGGGGCGGAGGTGGAGACGTATCCGGAGCCTTGCACGCACTGTGATGTTTGCCGGTGGTTTCGCGAGTGCGAGGTGCAGCGTCGGAGCGACGATCACCTTTCGCTAGTGGCGGGGATTCGGCGGCAGCAGCGGGACCAGTTGGTCGCATGGGATACTGGGACAATCGCGTAATTGGCGGTCCTTCCCGTGCCGCTGCGGCAGAAACCGCTACATGGCTCGCGAGAAGGGATTGAGCGGGTGCGGGAGCAGGCGCGCGTGCAAGTCGACGGGCGGACGCTTGGCAGGCCTGTGCACGAAACGCTGCTGCCCGTTGTGGAGGCAACCGGATTTTGCAAATTGCCGGAGCCCTCGCCGGGAGATTTGTTTGTGGATTTGGAGGGCGATCCTTTTGCGGGGGATTTGGACGCGGGAGGCGGGCAGCAATATTTGTTTGGGTTTGTGACGGCGGGGGATGACGCGGCGCTGAACTACGAGAAGCGTTGGGCTTTGAACACGGAGGAAGAGAAGAGTGGATTCGAGTGGTTCGTGGATGAGGCCATGGCTCGGTGGAAGAAATTTCCTGCGATGCATGTGTATCACTTCGGGGCTTACGAGCCGGGTGCGTTTAAGTGCCTGATGGGAAAGTACGCGACGCGGGAGGAAGAGATCGACAGCATGCTGCGGGCCGGATTGTTCGTCGATCTGCATACCGTTTTCAAGCAGGCGCTGCGGGCCAGCGTGGAGGAATATTCGCTGAAGAAGCTGGAAGTGTTCTATGGATTCAAGAGGAAGATTCCGCCGGACGAGTCGCGGGCAGCCATGCGCTTCATCGAGCATCGGCTGGAGTTGGGCTGGGAGCGTCAGGAGTTGCCGGAAAAGTTTCGGGAGGCCATGGAGGGATACAACGGGGAGGATTGTTTTTCCACGGCGGCGTTGCGGGATTGGCTGGAGATTGAGCGTCAGAAATTAGTTGACGCCGGAACAGCGATTGCCCGGCTGACGATCGGAGATGGGGCGGCGACGGAGGAATTGGATGGCAGACAACGGCGTCTTGCGGCGTTGACTGCTCACCTCACGAGAGATGTTCCCGCAGACGCTGCGGCGCGATCGCCTGAGCAAGCGGCAGTGTGGATGCTGGCGCAGCTTCTGGACTGGCACCGGCGAGAGAACAAGGCCACCTGGTGGGAAGGATTTCGGCTTGCGGAGTTGGACGATGGCGAATTGCTGGAGGATCGCGCGGGGCTTGCGGGGCTGTGCTTTGTAAAGCGACTCGGCGTGGACCGAAATATCCCCACTGATCGCTATCGTTTTCAGAAGCAGGAGACCGAGGTTCGCTGCGACAAGGATCTTTACTGGCGCGGTGAGAGGTTTGGGTGCGTCGTGGAACTGGATTTGGCGGGGATGACGATCGACGTCAAGAAGACCAAGAAGACCGCGGAACTACAACCGGCGGCCGTGTACGTTTGGGACCGACCCATGAACCTGGACGGACACGCGGATTCGCTGCTGCGTCTGGGCGATTGGGTCAATGCGGGCAATATCGACGGGCCTGGAGAATTTCGCGCAGCGCGTGATTTGCTGCTACGCCGTGCGCCACGGCTCCTGCGCGGAGAGACGATCGCGCCGCTGCCCGGGGAGGAGCCGAAAGTGACGGCGTGCCGGATTGCGGGTGCGCTGGACCATTCCGTGTTTGCCATCCAGGGGCCTCCGGGAGCGGGAAAGACGTACACCGGGGCGCGGATGATTTGTCGGCTGGTGGCTGAAGGAAAGAAAGTCGGCGTGACGGCGCTGAGTCACAAAGTCATTCGCAAATTGCTGGAAGAGGTAGTATCAGCGGCGGGTGAAGACGGCATCCGCGGTGTGAAGTGCATGCAAAAGCTGAATGATGAAGAGGACTTGGATCCATTGGAACAGATTGCGATCGCTACCGACAACGAGGTTCCTCTGCGCGCTTTGCAATCCGGAGATGCGAATGTGTTGGGCGCCACTTCGTGGCTGTGGACGCGGCCGGAATATTTCGAAACGGTAGACGCGTTGTTTATCGACGAGGCCGGGCAGATGGCACTGGCCGACGTGGTCGCGGTGGGCCAGGCGGCTCGCAACCTGGTACTGATCGGCGACCCGCAGCAACTGGAGCGACCATTGAAAGGCAGCCATCCGGAAGGCGCGGAAAAATCGGCACTAGAACATTTGGTGGGACCCCACAAAACCATCCCGCCCGAAATGGGCTTGTTGTTGCCGGAGACCTGGCGGATGCATCCGAAAATTTGCGAATTCACTTCGGAGATGTTTTACGAAGGAAGATTGCAGTCGCGCGAACCGTTACAACATCAAGTGTTGGCGAGTCATCCGTGGCTGAATGGGGCGGGTCTGTGGTTTGTTCCGGTGCGTCACTCGGGAAATCGCAATTCTTCGGCCGAGGAGGTGGATTTGATCGACAAGATCGTTCGGAGCTTGACGGCTGACGGAGTGACGTGGTTCCGCACCAGGACGACCAGCAAGAAGGTGGAGTTGAAGGATGTGTTGACCGTGGCGCCCTACAATGCCCAGGTCTCGGATCTACTTGTGAAGCTTCCACCGGGCGCGTGCGTAGGGACCGTTGACAAATTTCAGGGACAGGAGGCGCCGGTGGTGATTTATTCGTTGACGACGTCTTCGCCGGAGGATGCGCCGCGGGGGATGGAATTTCTTTATAGCTTGAACAGGTTCAATGTGGCTACTTCGCGGGCGATGACCGCGGTGATTGTTGTGGGGAATCCGAGATTGTTTGAGCCGGATTGCAAGAGTCCGCGGCAGATGCGGTTGGCGAATGCATTTTGTGCTTATTTGGAGCGGGCGACGGTTGTGGAGTTGTAGCCGGATGCGGGGGTTTGCAGCAGAAGTTGAAAGCTAGAGGCGCCCGCTTCGGAAAGCGGCCGCTACAGAACCCTTTTGGATCGGGGCTGCTTGTGTGTGGTGGCCGGGCTACTCACGGGGTGGGCACAGACCCTTCGCGGCTCAGGGTGAACAAGAGTGTCTGTGCTACTTACGGGGCTTTGCCTACCCACCATAGGACCTTGGCTACGATTTTCCAGGTTTGTTTTGGGCCTAAGGTGACTGCTTCGTATTCGGCGTTTTCAGCCTGTAGAACCTCGGTGTGGTCGAAGCGGCGGAAGCGTGAGATGGTCAGGCCGATGTCTTTGTGCCAGGCGATGACGATTTTGCCGTCCAGCTTGTTCAAGTCGGTTTCCGAGGAATCCACCGCCACCACGAATCCATCCTGGATCAGCGGCAACATGGAGTTCCCGCGTACACGCAGGCAACTGGTATAGGAAGGATTTGGGCACCAATCAATGGGCGCGGCGATCATGCTCTCGACCGGCGCGTCGCTGAGCAATGGAAGGTTATCGCCTTCCTTTCGGACGGAGCCTGCCGCCACTTTCAACAGCGGAATGGCCACGAGCTGCAGTTTAGTCTTGGGCCGCTTGCGGCCGCTGCCCGCGGACACGATTTCCAAATTGTGCAAGGTGGAGGTGCTGGTGCTTCGCTGGAGCGTGGGAAGGACGCGGAGCACATCTTCGCTGCGCAGCCCGGCGCGCTCCCAGAAATACCAGCAGTCGGCGTCGCGAGACAGGTTTCCGAGCCCGATGTAGCCGTGAGAAGGAGGCTCCTGCGCGCCGCGCTCCCAGCGCGAGACCGTCATCGCAGAGAATCCTATTCTGGCGCCCAGACCTGCTTGGTTTAGTTTCAGGCGCGAACGTAAAGCGCGAATGGCTTTTGCCCAGGGCGGGCGGCCGGAGGGAGTTAGTTTACGCAACATTGCATTACTTCTCAAGCCACAAAATGTACGCCAGCGTACTAGAGAGCGCAAGGCCAAGGGGCCAGAAGGATAAACTAACATAACAGACTAGCCGTGGACGTTAAAAGAGCGTACGGTAGGGATGTCTCGTCTGCCATCTTGCGTACCATCTTCGCGCTACCAGCTTCGTGCGAAACCAGACGAGTTTGCCGAAAGGTCGCAACGTGTCCACCGCGGTTCCTGTCACCAAACCAACGTCTCAATCTTCAGAAGTTTCCAGCAACAATCACAAGCAGCCTGCAGTGGCCAACAAGATCCTGCGCAAGCTGCCGCGCAAGGAATACAACGCCGTATTTCCGCGATTGGAATGGGTGAACCTGCCCGCGCCTACCGTGTTGAATCAGGTGGCCAAGCCCATCGAGCACGGCTACTTTGTCAACAGCGGGTTGGCCTCCATCCTCACCGTGCTGGCGGATGGGAAAAGTGTGGAAGTGGGTCTTACCGGTGTGGAAGGCTTCGTGGGTTTGCCCCTGGTGGCAGGCTTCAAGAGCAGTTCCACGCGGGTGATCATGCAGATTGGCGGCAGCGGGTTCAAAATCAGCGCGAAGGATCTGGCTCGCCTCTTGCGCGAGTGCCCGGTGCTGGAGCGAAGTTTGCAGCAGTGCTCGCAATCGATGGCGTTGCAGTCCACGCAGGTGGCGGCGTGCAATCGATTGCACGATGTAAATCAGCGGCTGGCGCGATGGCTGCTGATGAGCCAAGATCGCGTCGGTGGCGACGTCGTAGGCCTGACGCAGGAGTTTTTGGCGCACATGCTGGGGACGCGGCGCGCGAGCGTGACCGTCGCGGCGGGCGCGCTGCAGAAGGCCGAATTGATTGGCTACACTCGCGGCCAAGTCACGATCAAGGACCGTGCCGGGTTGGAATCGGCGACTTGCGAGTGCTACGCCTCCATTAATCGGCAGTCCAAGATGTGGCAGAACGAATCCGCCTAGGCATGTTCCGGAATCGCGATCGTTGTAGGCAAAGATAACCGCGCTTTCTTACCGAGCTTTTTCGGCAATTTCATCGCCAGGCTTCCTTACATCAGGCTAATAGCCCGCTCTTTCACCGGCAAGTACGTTTGCGTTTCGGCGTGAATCCTACACCGTAGGAAACGCGCTAAAGCGCGACCTTACATTGGCCCTCGGTGGCGCGTTTGTGTGTGTTGCGTTTGTGTGTGTTGCGTTCGTCTTTATTGCGGGCCGGTGAGGTAGGTTTTGCGGTGGCGGACCTGGTAGTTGCCGGTTACTTTGACTTCGATTTTGCGGTAGGTGTTGGCGGCGCCGCGAGGCTCGGGATAGTAGCCCAAGCGGTATTGCGTGCGCAGTTCGCGGTTGATGCGATCGAAGATGCCGTCGAGTTCCTGGATAGCGTCGGGGTAAAACATGGCGCCGCCCATGGTGTCGGTGATGGTTTCGAGAGCGTGCTCGCCGGCGGTGTTGCGGCCGCTCTCATTTTTTACCGGGCGTACGACGATGGTGTAGAGCAGCGCGCCAGACTTCACGGCGCCTTTGCGGGCGGCGTCGAAGTCGGCGTAGCTGGTGGTTTCGCCGGCGTCGGTGACCAGAATGATGACGCGGCGGCGGTCCTCTCCTCGGCGCTCGAGTTGGCGAGAAGCCAGTAGGATTGCGTCGTAGAGCGATGTGCCGGAGCCAGCGGGCATGCGATGCACCGCCGCTTCCAGGGTGCCGACGTTGTCGGAGAAGCCGGCGAGTTGCGTGACGTCTTCACCGACCGAAAATACCGAGAGGCGATCGCCCGACCGAAGCACCTGCCGTATGAAGTGTGCGGCAGCTTCCTGCTCGAAGCTGATTTCCTTGTGCGCACTCAAGCTGGCGTCGATCATCAGCGCCAAGTCGAGCGGCTGCTGCGTTTCCGACTCGAAGACTGCGAGCTTTTGCTCCACGTCCTCCTCGAAAATTTGGAACGCCTCGCGCGGAAGGTCGGGAGCGGGACGGTTGTGGTCGTCGAGCACGCTGGTCAGCACGCTGACGAGTTGGACGTTGACACGGATTTTGCCGCGTTGTTGTTGAGCGGGCGGTTCGGAGGGGTTGTCCAAAGGATTGACAGGCGCCGCGGCCGGGCCCGCCGGTTGGGCGGCAGTGCTAGAGCTAGAGGTTGACTTCCGCGCCCAGGGCGGGCGATCGGTGCCGTCCTGCGCGCGCACGGCGACTACCAGGAAAATCGTTGCCAGGCATACGAGGAGGGCGAAGTGCGCTGGGGTAGGTGTCGGACGCATCGAATTATTAGGATGCAGGTTTCGCGATCGGCGTATCGGGAGGCGCGGGAGGCAATTCGCCATCGGCCCAAACGGCGCCGTCTTCGAAGTATTCCTTTTTCCAAATTGGCACAGTGCGCTTCAGAGTGTCGATGGCGAAGCGGCAGGCGTCGAAAGCAGCGGGGCGATGCGACGCACTGACGGCGATAAACACGCTCGTTTCGCCGATTTCCAGCCGACCGAGGCGGTGGGCGATGGCGACGCGGTGGATCGCGAATTTTTCGTGGATGGCTGCGGCAATCTCGCGAATTTTAGCGAGCGCCATCGATTGGTAGGCCTCGTAGTCGAGGTATAGCGTGCGGCGTCCGTGGGAGTGGTTGCGCACGCAGCCGTCAAAGGTGACCACAGCGCCGTCTTCGCCAGCCCTGACGAAGTTCACCAGCGCGACATGATCGATCGGTTCCCGAATCAGCAGAAAAAGATCGTCACTGGGAGAAGTGCTGGGCATGCACATGGGATTAGCCGCCGCTCACGGGAGGGAGAAAGCCTACCTCATCGCCGGCGCTCAGGGACGCGGTCCAAGCGGCAAATTCCTGATTGCGAGACGCGACCACCGAACCGCGATAACGCGTCAGTTCGGGGTACTGTGCCTCGTACTGCGCAAAAAGGGTTTCGATCGGCGAGCCCTCGGCCAGATCGACCGAGTCTTCGGCGCGGCCCGCGATTTCCTTCAAGCGGCCAAAAAACAACACTTTTACGCGGATTGTCTTCGCAGCGGTCGGCACAGGGAAATTGTAACCCCGGTGTGGCATTGCAGCCAGCGGAGTGGCTTGCGAAAAATAGGTCATGACACGGGGAACTAAACCCACTCCTCATCGTATAGTTGCGCAGGGGGCTCACCATGAAGGTTTTAATTACCGGCGCGACTGGGTTGGTGGGCACCGCCCTGATCAAGGTGCTGGTCGCCGAGGGGCACACTGTCTGTCGACTAGTTCGCCGGGAAACCGTCTCTGGGAAATCAGATCCTCGAGGGCAATCTAGCGGGCCGCGAGTCCTCGACGTGCCCTGGGATCCCGAGGACTCGGATGGCTTATCGTTCGCGGAATCACAGGGAGACATCGCTGGCGCGGAAGCGGTCGTCAACCTGGCAGGCGCCCCGATTGCGGACGGGCGATGGACCACGCAGCGAAAGATGGTGCTGCGGTCGAGCCGCGTGAAGACGACGCGTTCGCTGGTGGCGGCTCTGGGTAGATTGAAGACTCCGCCGAAAGTTTTGCTGTCTGCCTCGGCGATCGGCTACTACGGCGACCGCGGAGATGAAGTGCTGACGGAAGAGAGCAAAGCCGGCTCCAATTTTCTGGCAGATCTCGCACGCGAATGGGAAGTCGAGGGGAAAAAGGCAGAAGCGCTGGGAATGCGCGTCGTGCTTACGCGCTTCGGAGTCATCCTGGCCAAGAATGGCGGCGCCTTGCCGGCAATGATGCGCCCAATGCAGCTTTTTGTGGGCGGTAAGCTCGGTTCCGGGCAACAGTGGCTGTCGTGGATAACGCTGGAGGACGTGATCGGAATTCTAAGCTATGCGTTGAAAAACGAAAGCGTCAGCGGTGCGGTGAATGTGGTGGCACCGCAGCCGGTCCGGAACGAGAACTTCACTCGCGAACTGGCGCGAACGATGCACCGCCCTGCTCTATTCCCGGCTCCGGTGTTCGCGCTACGTCTCGCCCTTGGCCAAGAGATGGCGGACACAATGCTGCTGACAAGCCAACGCGTCGAACCCGCACGATTAGTCACTGCAAGTTACCCTTTCCGGCATCCGGACTTGCGTTCCGCTCTCCAAGCGATACTCGGGCCACATTGAAGCTGGCATTACTTGATGACAGCGAAGGTGACATCGATCTTTGACACCCGGCCGGTGACTGGATCTGTTCCGACGGTGCTTTCCACGGTTTGACCATCGCGCAAGACGAGATTTAGCTCTGCCTTGAATTGGCGGATGACCGGTTCCTTGAACTCACTCAGGGATGGACCGGCGAGTTGCTGCGTCGCACTACTGAAAGGCAGCAAGACATCGCCATCGATCCACGAACGCTCAAAGCTCAATTGCACGTCGAAGTTGGCATCGGGTAGCTTGTGGGCACGGCAGTCGATATTGGTGCCCACATCGACGTATTGCATCCCATTTTGTCCGCCGGCGAATAGTGGAATGCGCGTGCCGACGCGCAGTTTCGCCCATTCCGGACCGTGATCAACGCTGATCATGGCGGTGTATGGCAGGCTTCGGATTTTCTTGTCACCGTCGAACTCGACGTAGACTACCTGAACCTTGACAGGTATGGGTTTCTCTTCGCGCGTTTCGGTTCGCGGCTTGTCGTCGGCCTTTTTTGTATCTTGAGCGGTGCTGTCGGACCCGAACATACTCGCCGCGAACAAAAGCCCGGTAAGAAACTTAGTCACTTTCATCTATCCTCCTGGTATTCACGCTACTGAAAAGCACTCCGCCGACGAGAAATTACTTTTCCGACGCGGGATGGTCCCGGTCATCGGACGGCTCGAGCGCCGGGATTTCGAGGTGCGCGATCTGAATCAAAGGCAAAGGGAATGAAGGTTCGGATTGTCTCGGAGCGTGGGCGAGGAATGCTTCTGCGACCTCTGGCTGACCATGCAAACCGTTGACGAATCTAGCGAGCGCTTCCCTTTCGTCTGAAGGAACGAGAACTTCCGGTTCGTGTAAGTTGCTTGAGGAGATCACCGGCAATGCTTCTGCGCTCTTCTGGCGCGTTGTCTTGGCGATCGCGATAAGTGCTCGAGGGTTGGACACGGCCGCCGATATCGAAGGACCTTCGGCAAGTTCCGATGGTTTTACGGAGGCCGCGAGCGTCGGTTCCAGTTTGGCGTGTGAACGGAAACGGCCCACCGGCCGCGCAATCAATAGCACCAGCACTGCCACTACAAACGCCGCTCCGGCGCCAGCGAAAATCCAGTGACGAAGTACTCGACGTTCGAAAGCAGACTCCTGCGCGAGACGTGCTTGCAGACGCTGGACGACAGCTGCAGGGAGCGCGGCATTAACATCGGAACGAATGCCGGAGTCAATTGACTTTAGTAGGAATCGTTCCTGCTCCATGTAGGAACCGCACGCGACGCAAGAGTCCAGGTGTGCGCGCACGTCGCCGGCGGGCTCGGCACCCTTGGCGGCTAGGTCGGTTAACGCGTCTTGGTATTTTTCACATGGCATCGCAACTTCTCCGCTAATTGTTTCCGAGCGACGAACAATCTTGATTTCACCGTGCCAATGGGCAAGCCGAGCAGCGCGGACACTTCGTCGAGCGTGTGTCCATCCATGGCGGCGAGCAGCAGCACGAGGCGCAGCTTCGGTGACAGCTCATCGAGTGCGTGGGCGAGATGCTCCTGAAATTCGGTCGACGCGGCCAGGTCTTCGGTCGTCGGCCGCGGCACCGGTTGCGCCCACAGGGTTTCGCGCTGCTCGCGACGCTTCGCCGAACGCGCGCGGTCCAGCGCCAGCCGGAAGGTGATGCGCACCAGCCACGCGCGAAAACGCGTGCGCTCGCGCAAACGTCCGAACTGCCGGTAGGCGCGAAGCAAAGCTTCCTGCGCTACGTCCTCCGCGTCGGCGGTGTTGCGCAGGACGCCGCGCGCGACTCGAAACGCCAGGGGGCCGCACTCCGCCAGGCGCTCCTCGAATTCGCGACGAAGGGATGCGCTCGCCGCTTCGCGCGCCCACTCAGTCTCCGCCGCACGGCTTGGCTGGGTCAGAACCAGCTCCTGCATTCGTGTGTGCGAGCCAAACGCGCTCGCCCTCCCCGTACACCTACCAGACGCCGCGACGCGGCGAATGGTTCGCCAGGTAGTTCACGATTAGCCGCCGACAGTTCGCAGAAGTTGTAAGGGCGCAGGAACCCTTTACTCCGAGACGCAAGGGGTACGCTCCAACGCGCAAGCTTCACGACGGGACGCGTGCCGGATCGGAACTGGACGCGTTCCAGCGCGGAACCGCGTGAGGCTGCTTCCTAACCTGGAAAGTTCAAAATTGGCAGTACTGAGCGATTGTCACTAGTGAATTCGGCTTTGTAACTTATTAATACAAAAAAAGTTGTTCCGATTGCGATGAATACATTCACGTCCTCCCGCTTCATCGCGGTTTCGCTGGTTGTTCGCTTGCATAGCTCGGGGTATGCGCCCCTTTCCGCATGATGTTCCCGAAAGATTGCCGAAGACAAACGCGGAGCGCGCGCGTCTAGCGGCGCTACCACTACTCATTCTTGTGACGACCTGGCTCCAGGGCTGCGCCGGCCTCGGCTCGGCGTTCGGGACTTCGACGCCGACGCCGGCACCTCCATCGATTCCACCTTCCGGATCGATTGCCGTGAAGGTCACGCCGGCGAGCGCGACGGTAATTTTGGGCAATCCCCAGATGTTTACGGCGACGGTGACGAACGCGAGTGACACGACTGTCGTGTGGAGCGTGAACGGCGTGGCCGGTGGCAGCACAGCGACGGGCACGATCTCCATGGCCGGCGTTTACACCGCACCGGCGGAGTTGCCCGCGTCACCTGTGGTGCAAATCGCCGCAACTAGCAAGGCGGACGCGACAAAATCGGGCACATCGCAAGTTGCTGTCGCGAGCGAGTTGCAAGTCGCGCTCAGCGCCACGGCCGCCCGTGTGGAGCTTGGAGCAAAGTAGGCTTTTCGCGCCCTGATCACGAGCAGCGGGAACCCCAACGGAGGCGTCACCTGGACCCTTTCCGGCGCGGCATGTCCCGCCGGATGCGGAGCGGTGGATGCAAACGGCAATTTCACTGCGCCACAAATACTGCCGGCGACCGCAACAGCAACGCTTAGCCACTCGGCGGTATGGAGCCCGATCATGTATCCGTATGCGCCCGCGCCCGGCACATTCAACGGCACCAGGCCAACGCCACAGCAGCCGGATGCGTTATTGGGCGACGACGACCGCACCGGTCTCCGCGCCGTGTACCCATCGTCCGCGGATAACGTTAACGTTGGTTCGATCAGTGGACACATCGTCCCGGCCAATCCGCTCTCGCTCCCGGCTTCGCCGTTGGGAGTTACTGGCATCTTTGGCGCCCACGTTGTTGCCGTCGATAGCGGAAGCGGCGCGGTCATCGCCGGAACCATCGGCGGTTGGAGCTGTGCCGATCCAGGTCCGGCGCAATTCGATGGGAGTTACATCATCGAGCGGCTCCCGGTGGGCCACACCTACACCGTATATGCCGAACCGCTGGATGGCGTCGTGTCGCCGGCCCAAATCAACCCCGCGATCACATCATTGTGCCGCAACTCCACGACAGACGCCGGCTGGCCGCCCCTGCAGGACTGCGTGGTGCCCGCAGTGAACGTTAGCTTTACGACTCGAACCCGACCTGGATCGTGACGATTTTTGCGGTCGGGGCACTGCGCGCCGCGACTTGTGTTAGATTGCCGTGTCAATCGTTGCCCACGTGACCACGGCAGGTTGACTCCTTCCGTCCGGATTACGTCAGCGTCAGGATGAACCAGGAGGGTCTGCATGCAAACGCTTTTGCAGGATCTTCGCTTTGCGCTTCGCCAGTTGCGGAACTCCCCCGGATTTGCCGCCCTAGCTGTGCTGACGCTTGCGTTTGGGATCGGCGCGAACACCGCGATGTTTACCGTCGTGGAGAACGTGCTCCTCCGCTCGCTGCCTTACGCGCATCCGGACCGCCTGGTCCGCATCGGTCCGCCAAATGGAACCGGATTGAACAACACGTCGTGGCTGAACTACCGCGACATTCGCGATATGACTAAGACCATGAACATGGTGGGCCTTTATGCCGAGGACGTCGGCGTGGTACGCGGCAAGGAAGGGTCCGTGAGCGTGGTTACTCCCGGCGTGACTCCCAACGTGTTCCGGATGCTCGGCGCGCGCCCGCTTCTTGGTCGCACGTTTACGGACGACGAAGGACAAGCCGGCGTAGCCAACGCCGCTGTGATCTCCGAAGGATTGTGGCGCAATGTCTTCAATGCAGATCCCGAAATATTGAATCGAACCATTGCCGTGAACGGACAACCGCGCGCCGTTGTCGGCGTGATGCCGCGCGATTTTCGATTCCCCGAAGCTATGGGGCAAGAGATGCAAAAGGGATTGTGGCTTCCTTTGTCACCAACGAAGGAGATGCAGAACGAGCGTGGCGAGAGCTTCTTCGCCATCCTGGGCCAGCTCAAACCCGGCGTGACCCTGGCACAGAATCGTGGCGACTTGGTCGCCATCGTGCAGCGCATTCACGAGATCGATTCAAAGGCCGCGAGCGATCTCTCTTTTCGGGTACTCTCTTATCAGGAATCGCTGACGGGCCCTGCCGCTCCCGTATTCGTGGCGCTGCTGGTGGCGGTTGGTCTGGTGTTGCTGATTGCTTGCGCGAATGTGGCGAATTTGCTGATCGCCCGGTGCCTGGTGCGCCAGCAGGAATTTGCGGTGCGCGCTGCGCTTGGTGCAGGGCAGTTGCGTTTGATGCGGCAGCTCATCGTCGAAGGGGCGCTGTTGAGCGCCATCGGCTGCGCGATCGGATTTGCTCTGGCCGCCTTTGCAATCGCCCTAGTCCACAAGCTGCCGCCGGATACAATTCCGCGGGCGGAAAATATCGGGCTGCGCTGGACGGTCGTGCTCGTACTGGCGGCCATCGCAACCGTGACCACGATACTTTCGGCGTTCTTACCCGCTTGGATGGTTTCGCGGTCCGACCCGCAGCGGGCACTGCAGGGCGCTTCCCGGGGTCTGGGAGCACGGTCGGTGCGTCGAAGCCTGAGCGGCGCGGTCGTGGCCGGCGAAGTAGCTCTCTCGGCGTTGCTTTTGATCGCTACGGGTCTGTTGTTTCACACGTTGTGGAACCTCGAACACGTGCGGCTGGGTTTCGACCTGGAGCGAGTCACCACTTTCTCGGCAATGCCTTCGGATGCGTCCGGCTTTGCGAATATGACGGTTTCTTCGGACGCCGCGCAAGCTCCCACGTCGATTGCCACACTGGTTTACCAGCCGGTTCTGGAACGCATGCGCAATACCCCGGGCGTGCAAGAAGCCGCGCTGGATACCGCGCCGCCATTTTCGGAAATCGATATGCACTCCAGTTTTGATATCGTGGGGCAACCCAAAGCCAAAGATACCGGGCGCGACCAGGCCGCGCGGATTTCTGCCGTGAGCGGTGGTTACGCAAAATTGATGCGAACCCCTGTGATTGCAGGCCGCATGATCACCGATGACGACACCGAAAATTCCCCGTATGTGATCGTCATCAACGAAGCTCTGGCTCGAAAGTATTTCTCCGGAAGAGATCCTCTAGGCACGCAACTTGAATTAGGAGGCAAGGACACAGGAATGCTGAAGCCGTTCACGATTGTTGGCATCCTCGGGGATCAAGTGGATGCCAGCACTTCTCAGCCGGCGCAGCCATTTCTGTTTATCCCTTACCGGCAGGTGCCCACCACCTCACTTTACTACCAGGTTCTGATCAAGACGATCGTGAATTTCGTCGTGAAGACGCGTGGCGAAATGGCGGTGGCGCCGGCCATGCGCTCGGTCTTTCACGAGCTTGCTCCGGACTATGCCCTCGATAATTTCCAGACCATGCAGGAGTCCGTGGACCACAGCAATTTCAGCTCGCGCATGGGGCTGTATCTCACCGGTGCTTTCGCAGGGCTCGCTGTGCTGATGGTGATTGCCGGATTGTACGGCGTGCTCGCGCAACTGGTGAGCTACCGTCGCCGCGAATTCGGGATACGCCTGGCGCTGGGCGCCACGCCAGGCGGAATTTTGGGCCTGGTGCTGCGGCAAGGGTTGGTGTTTGTCGGGGCGGGCCTCGCTGTCGGGATAGTCGCCGCGGTGTTCGCCGGCAATCTGGTGAAAAGCTTCCTGTATCAGGTGACGCCGGCGGATACTTGGACCTATTCCGGTGTCATTTTGCTGTTGCTGCTGGTTGGAAGCGCGGCAGCGCTTATCCCCGCGCGGCGAGCGGCGGCGCTCGAACCGATGACTGCTCTTCGCGACGAATAGGCGGCATTCTGCATGAATCCGGGGTGAAGAGGATTAGTGAAGAGGATTAACACGCCTCGTCGAGGTGGAAGTAGGAAGGACGATTGATGCCACTCGAAACGGCTGTTTACCGGGGGAGGGATCTGGATGCGACATAGAACGCGTCGGGAATTCATTCAGCTTGGAGCTGCGGGCGCGGTGGCGCTGTCGGCTCCTGCGCGAGCTCTGCTGGCGGCGAGTCCCACCGCGCAGCCTCGGGCGTGGGTCACGTCGAAGGACCGCAAATTTCAGCTGGCAAGCGTTCCCAATTGGCGAAGCGTTGAGAGTAATTCCGCGAAAGCCATTCGCCTGGAGCCAGCGCAGAAATTCCAGAGCATTCTGGGATTTGGCGCGGCGTTCACGGAGGCATCCTGCTTTCTATTTCATAGGATGAGCGCACCGGACCGGCAGTCGCTGCTCTCGGACCTCTTTAGCTCCACGGGACTGGGCTTGTCGGTGGCTCGAACCTGCATCGGTGCGAGCGACTACTCAACTAAAGCCTACAGTCTTGACGATAGCGCTGAACCCGACCCGGAGCTCAAGAATTTCACGATCGAGCACGACCGCGAAACAATTCTTCCGACGCTGCGTGAGGCTCGAAAGATCAATCCCGACCTGTTTCTTTTTTCCAGTCCGTGGAGCCCGCCGGGATGGATGAAGGCCGGCGGCTCAATGCTCGGCGGATCCATGCGGAAAAAGTATTACGCATCCTATGCGGAATACTTCGTCAAGTTTTTGCAGGGCTATTCGACTGAGGGTGTGAAGATCAATGCCGTTACCGTCCAGAACGAAGTGGACACCGACCAGGACGGGAGAATGCCCGCCGCACTTTGGGGGCAGGAGTATGAAATTGAATTCGTGAAAGGCCATCTGGGTCCGGCGTTGGAGCGCGCATCGCTCGACACCAAAGTGTGGATCCTCGACCACAACTACAACCTCTGGGGACGCGCGATCGCTGAGTTGAGCGACCCCCTCGTGTTCAAATACGTGGACGGTGTCGCCTGGCATGGCTACGTTGGCGGCGCTGAAGCGATGACCAAGGTTCACGACGCGTTTCCCACGAAGGGAGCCTATTGGACCGAGGGCGGCCCAGACATCACCAGCCCGGACTACGCAACCGACTGGAGCAAGTGGGGACGCCTGTACACAGACATCTTACGAAACTGGTCGCAGTGCATCGTGGGCTGGAATCTTCTGCTGGACGAAAAGGGCAATCCAAACATCGGGCCCTTCCCTTGCGGCGGCCTCGTCACGGTGGACTCCAAGACCGGGCAGCTATCGCGCAGCGGGCAATATTGGGGGTTCGCGCACTTCTCCAAAGCGATACAAAGAGGCGCGCACGTGATCGGCTCGCAAGGTGATTTCACGGACGTGCATCATGTGGCGCTGGAAAATCCGGATGGCACGCGTGTCTTGGTCGTCACCAACACCGGTGAACAGCAGGACGTTGCTTGCCAGCTTGGGACAAATGCTCTGACGCTCACGCTCGAGGCAGATTCGATCACGACTCTGGTCTGCTAAGGACCCTCTGGCGCCGTCTGGCGATATCTCTGAACGCAAAAAGAGAGTCGCTTTGTTCGCCGCCTCAGGTAAGCTCTTTGCGCGTTTTGCCCTGCCTTCTCAATGCACGTAGTAGCCGCTCTTGGCCAAAACGACGTAATCGCGTCCCTTCTTTCCAAAGGATGACGCGAGGCGAACATCCAGTTTGTGAGGTTTGCCCGCGGCTCCGGTGGCGTTCGTGTAGTACCCCAAGGTATAGCGGGTCTTGATGCGGTCGATCAGCGCGCGAAACGTGACGTCCAGATGGGCCAGATCCTGGACGTCGAAGATTTCGCCGCCCGTCTGGTCGGTCACCTTGCGGATGTTCACCAGCCCCGGAATCATGCTCGCGGCGAACAGTGTTGACGGCGGGTTGTAGCCGGGAATCTTCAGGTTATACAGGGTCGCGTCGGCGGCGATCACTTCGGTGATGATGTCGCGCGTTCCCTGTCCGCCCGCATCCGTGCCAACGTCATCGCTGATTAGGATGATCACGCGCCTAGTCTTCGGGGGAATGGGAAGGAGTTGCTTGGCGGCGACAAAGATGCCGTCATTAATGTTCGTAGCGCCGCCGGCCTGGAATGTAGTGAACTGGTTGGCGATGGTGGTCTTGTTGTTCGTGAAGGGGACGCGCAATTCGGCTTCGGTGGAAAAGGTGAACAGCGCGACCTCGTCATCGGGTTTGAGCGCGGCAAGGGCGGTGGTGGCGGCGTCACGCAAAGGGCCCAAAAATGGACCAATTGAATCGCTCAGATCCAATACCAGCGCAACCGTGAGCGGCAATTCGTCGCGGCTGAAGATGGCAACTTTTTGGGCGACGCCGTCTTCGCGAAGCTCGAAATCGTCTTTTTTCAGGTTGGCCATGATTTGACCGGCCTTGTTTTTCACAGTCGCGTCCACCATGACGAGGTTTACGTCAACGCGAACAACGCTCTGGTCCTGGTCTTGCGCTTGAAGGGGGATACAAAGGAAAAAGGCGAGGCAAACGAGCAGACCGGACAGGCGTATTGCAGTGTCGCACCAAGGAGTGGGCATGACCGTTGTTCAATCCTCCGCGACTCCGCTAACCACCATGCCGGAAAGTCCGGAGCGTTTGGATGCCAAAATCCTTTGTGCTGCCGCCCGGAGGTTACGGCTAAATGTTTCATCTCAGCTTTGATCTTTGCAAGGCAACGGACGGCAGGCAAACGGTCTGCGGGGCAAATGCATTCTTCAGGGGTGTTGGTGCGAGACCAGACGCAGAACCTTTTTATCGAACATACGCAGATTCCGATAAACTGATACCCCCCCTACGGCCTGAGATTACGGACGTGACCATGAACAGCTCACCTCATCAAGAGGCTGTAAATCCAACAAGAATCAATATCGAAGCGATCGCGCGCCTCGAACACGATGCGCTTGATCGACGCACCGCCACGGAGCGAATGAGCGATACGATCGTTAAATTTATTGGCAGCATCGCGTTTTTGCTACTACAGGTACTGCTTGTGCTCGCATGGCACGCCATCAATCTAAACTTGGTTCCCGGCATCAAGCCATTCGATCCGTTTCCTTTTGGAATTTTAGCTCTGGTCATATCGTCCGAGGCCGTGTTGCTCACGATCTTTGTCTTGATCAGCCAAAATCGCATGATGCGTCAGGCGGAAAGACGCTCGCACCTGGACCTCCAGGTCGGCATGCTTGCGGAGCAGGAATTGACCACCTTGCTGCAACTCCAGCACAAGATTTGTCAGCGCTTGGGCATTGACGTCGAATCGTCAAAGAACGCCCTGATGGGCTTCAGCGACGTAACCGATGTCAGCAAGCTAGCCAGCGAACTCGAAGATAAGCTGCCGGGGCAATGATGAGCACAGTCACAACTCCCCCGTTAGCGCATGAACCGCAAAGCAACTCCCACAAGCGGATCTCTTGGATTCTGGGGATGCTCTCAGGCGCGATTGTTACGGTGATTTTGGTCGGGGCAGCCGTGTGGCTATCGACCGGGCTCGGGCTACTGCGCCTCTTGCGGCGAGGCCACACGGAGTTCAATGTGGATCAACCCACCGTCGTTCGTCAAATCCAGCAACTCCGGCGGCTGGAAACAGTCATGTACACGATGGACAAGATTATTTCAGGCGAGCACGCCAATCCCTATCTGCCCAAATTTCTGGCTGGCGACCGCCTGCTGCTCGTGGTCCACGGAGAAGTGGTTGGGGGCATTGATCTCGGCGGCTTGCAGCCCGGCGATGTCTCAATACAGGGGCGGAAGGTGTCGATTCATTTGCCGACCGCGCAAGTTTTCAGCACGCGAATCGATAATGCGAGAACGAAAGTGTATTCCCGCGACACCGGCCTGTTCTCTTCTCCGGACCCCAACCTCGAAAGCGAAGTCCGCGAAGTCGCCGAGCAGCAAATCCAGCAAGCAGCGCTGCAAGACGGCATCCTGAAGACCGCTGCCGAAAACGCGCGCGGCACAATTTCCAGTATGTTGCAGGGCTTCGGCTTCCGCGAGGTGGATATTCGGTAGATTCAAACAAACCAGCCCTTCGCATCTCATTATCTGGACTCGAGTTATTATGAAAGCTGCTTCCATCGCACGCCAACTTACGTCGAACGAACACCTCGATTACGTTGCGGCGCTCCTCGACGATATGTGGAGGATCCCAGGAACCCAGATTCGATTTGGCCTCGATGCCGTGATCGGCTGGGTGCCTGGGATTGGAGATGCCATGGCCGGCATCGCATCCTGTTTGATTGTGTTCGCGTCATGGCGTCGGGGCGCGCCGAGAATCACGCTGACGCGCATGGTCGCGAATATTCTTCTGGAATCTACCATCGGAGCAATACCTGTCGTAGGCGACATCTTCCACATCGCTTGGAAAGCCAATCGACGCAACTATCGCCTGCTGCTCCGCGAGAAAGAACAACCTGGCTTGAACACCAAGCGGGACTGGATGTTTCTCTCCGTCCTCTTACTCATGGTTATTGTCGCGGTAGGGATACCGATCGGCATTTTGATTTGGATACTGCAAATTCGTATAGGCTAGGCCTCGGCGGCGAGCCATGCGCCGCCAAAGATCAGGCCGGGGCCGAGCGACGCAAGGAAGATGGGTTTGCGAGCCGCGATGGGACAGCCGCTGAACATTTGCAGGGCGGAGTGGAGCGCGGCTCCGCAAGTGGAGGAGCCGAGGTTGCCGGCGGTGCGCGCGATCGGCGGAAAAGTTTCCACGGGCACGCCAGTCACTTTCGCCAGAAGCGAAAGCAGCCGCGGATTGGGCTGATGCGTCGCGAAGGCACCGACCGCGCTGCGCGGAATGGCGCTGAGCTTTTCGAGAGCGGAAAGAACTTTTTCCATCCGGGTGATGGCGGCTCGCGAGAGCGCTTCGCCGTCGAAGACCACGTCCAAAGTGCCGTTCGCTCGGTCCTCGACTTTCACTGCTTCCGAATACTGGCCTGCACAACCGAAAAGGAATTCGCGCAGGCGGTATCCGAGTGACCCGGTTTTCTGTTCCGAGCTGCGAAGAAGAAAAGCACTAGCGCCATCGCCGAATAATCCCCCGAACTCGCCAGCGACCCGGCCGGGCACGAGCGTACGGCTGTGGACATCCGCGGTGATCACCGCAACCGTGCGCGCCTTGCCCGAAACGATCAGGGATTGCGCCATCGCCAAGGCATTGATCAGACCGAGGCAGGCGCCGCCGACATCGAATGCGCCGCAGGTCTCGCGCGCGCCAATGCTGGAGTGCAGTAGAGCCGCGAGCGAGGGATAAATGTGATGCGTTTCGCTGGTGGCGACGATCGAATCGATTTCCTCTGGGCCGCAGCCCGCAGCGTGAAGTGCCTCCTGCGCGGCTTGTGTACCGAGCGTCAACTCCGTCTCGCCCTCTGCAGCGTGGGCAACCGATTCAATACCGGCGCGGCTGCGAAGCTTGCCGATGGGCATGCCAAACGCGCGATCTATTTCCTCCGAGGGAAGCGTGCGCGAGCCGGTAACAAACGCCGAGCCAGCCAGGAAGACTGAAGACTGCTGCTCTGGATTTTCCCGGTGATTCGTCACTTGTTGGTCCGTCATTAGCATTGAGGTTTCGTCGCCAGCCCCTCTTCAAGTCCGGCCGGCGCGAGGGACGCAGTAAATATCATCCGGCAGAACGCGCCAAGTTGCCAGCAAAGTTCGGGGAGGAATGCGGACGGTGTGGCGCAGTCGAAAACAGCATGAAGCTGAAAATAGGATGCGCAAGACATGGGTGGAGATGTTTCCACGGAAGAAATGAACGCGGTGTTGCGTTCTGGTTACAATTCGCCGGAGCGTACCGGGAACAGAGGCGCCGCACGACGCCGGCAGTCGAGTTCCAAATCGGGAAATACCGGTGCTCGCTTAACGACGACGTCTAGCGGCGATCGTTAACGACGACGCGATTTCGCGAGCAAGCGAAGAATTTCGAGATACAGCCAGATCAGCGTGACCATCAGGCCGAACGCGCCGTACCACTCCATGTATTTTGGAGCGTTCATGCGCGCGCCGGTTTCGATCATGTCGAAATCCAGAACCAGATTGAGCGCGGCGATGACCACGACGAACAGGCTGAAGCCGATCCCGATGGGGCCGCTGCCGTTGACGGCCGGCACTGTAACGTGAAAGAAGCCGAGAACCATCTCGGCGAGATAGAAGACGGCGATGCCGCCTGTCGCGGCGATCACACCCAGCCTGAAGCCCTGAGTCGCGCGAATGACACCTGTCTTGTACGCGAGCAGCATGACGAACAACACGCCAAAGGTCAGGCCAATGGCCTGGAAGGCGATGCCATGATAAGACTTTTCAAAGATGGCGGAAATTCCGCCAAGGACAAGGCCTTCCAGAAGGGCGTACAGCGGTGCCGTGAAAGGCGCCCAGGTTTTCTTGAAAATCGTGACAAAGGCGGTGATCAAGCCGCCGAAAAGCCCCCCCACCATCCAAAGGGTGGCCTCGTCGGGATTCGGCGAGTACGAAAGACCCCAGGTCCAAGCAGAAGTAGCGACGACACAGAGCAGCAGCAGTCCGGTCTTGTTGACTGTGCCCTGTACGGTCATCGCTTCGCCGACGGCGACCTGGCCTTGGAAAGCCTTTTCGTTCAGAGCTGGATTTGCGGTTCGAAAGGGATTCGGCATGGGCTATTTCCTTTGCGTGTCATGCTTCTATTTGAGTGTACTTAGCAAGTGTACTACTCCGCCGAAGGTGATTCCAATCAGGGTAACCAATGAAGTTTCATGAAGTTGGTAGCGCTAACGGGAATCGAACCCGTATTTCGGCCTTGAAAGGGCCGAACACATATGACGTAAAGCCTTTATTCATAATGTTTTATTACTTCATGCTTGACAGTTGCACCTCTGTTGCACTAGACTGTTTTTTTGCAGTTTTTGCACCGAGAATGGGCCGAATACAGGAGGACGCGTGGAGCACGAGGTCAAAGGTGGCGGCGTACGACTCCCCAGCGCGAAGGCAAAGACGTATCAAATGTACCTGACCATAGCGGCCAGAAGCATTTTCGCTCCACCGAAACCTCGGACTACGACGATGCTATCGACAAGCTACAAGAGTGGGAGATACAAGCGAAGATCGGGCATCGCCAGACCACCGGGCTGCGATACGAGGAAATTCGCGATGACTACATCGCCAGCGGCAAGAACATCGGACACCCTCAAAAGGGTGGCGGTCCATCGGCTCTTCAGCGGGACCTCGACATCTTCTTCAAAAACATCCGGGTGTCAGCCATCGGTGGGCGGTTGACCGAGTTTCGTAAATGGCGCGAATCCCAAGCGCGGGTGCTCGAATCAAAAGCCGAAGATATCGAAAAGGAGATCGCGCTTCGCACGATGAAGGCGATGGCCGGGCGAAGGAAGGCACTCTCCGACGTGGAGAAGGCCAAGATCAAGAGAGATGCGACGACGTGGGTGGAGAACGGAGTCAAGGCGACGACGGACAAGCGGTTGAAATATCTGAGCGCGATGTTTTATCACGCGTTCAAGAAGACGCAGAAAATCTCGAAGGCTGACATTCCGTACTTCCCTATCCTCGGCACCAAAGTTGACAACGTGAAGCAAGGCAAGTTTACGGAGGAGGATTTGGCGAACCTGCTGGAGGAACTTCCCGCGTACAACCAACTGATTCGCTTCCTATACTTGACCGGGATGCGGTCTGGTCAAGCCGCCGCGATCACATGGGACATGATCGAGAAGGACAACGTGCTTCGCATGTCGGGATTCCTGTCCAAGAACAAGGAGCCGTACTCGCTCGCGCTGACGGATGAAAGTGGCACGCCGTACGCGGAGACAGCCTTCTTGGTGAACATGAAGAACCGTCTACACGGTGCTCCAGTGTTCGACATGACCAACTTCCGACAGGAGTGGCGGGCGGTGTGCGCGAAATTAAAACTTGGGGTGTTCGATCCGAAGACACGAGCGTATCGCGGCGCTCAACCGCATGACTTCCGGCGCACCGCGATCACGAACTTCGCGGCCAGCGGCGTGAACGAGGATGCGGCCATGAGTGTCACTGGACACAAGACGACTTCGGCGCACAAGCGATACAAGATCGGCGGCGCTCAAGCGCAACGCACGGCGCTTGGTGCAGTGAGCAAAGCGCGATAAACTGTTGTGCGTGGCCCGGTAGAGTAACTGGTTAACTCGTCACCCTTTCAAGGTGAAGATTACGGGTTCGATTCCCGTCCGGGCTACCAGAATTATTGAGGTTCTGTGGTTCTTCGCAATCCAACTCACGCTGGACTAAGCAATCGTCACTTTGGATATATTCAGTTCACCTTCTGCTTGTCGTCGACCGGCCACGCATAAAACGAACCTGGTAAATCCCCCAACTCTTCGGCTTCCAAGTACTCCACGGTTTTGGCACCCCAAAAGCAAATGTCTAGGTAGTTGGTCTGCGTCAGCGCGATCTGGTTCCTGAGCATGTGCTGGATCACGAAGTCCGAATCATCGCAACTCCGACCACGAACACGTAGTCCGCGCTTGCATAGACGATCCAGGGTGTTACCAATGAATATACTTTATACAACGACCCGGGGAGCGGCGATCCGCTCCAGTAAGCATTCTTTGGTAGAATTCGCGTATGTTCGACATCATCACGTCGCAGGACTTTTTCGGCAAGCTCGAAGCCGACTACGCTGGCCGATGCGGTGGGACGCTGGCAGACCGCCGAACAACTCATCGATGATGCACTGACGTTCTGGCACGACTTCTTCGAGACTTATCGCCCCCCAATGCCAGCGGGCTGTGAGCGGGCGTGATGTACACATGGAGAATCTTTCTTATTGTTTTGACGGACAGACATCTTGAACTACCACCACAATCAGGTCGGCTGCAGGGTCATCGTAAGCTTCAGGGTGCGCGCGGACATACTTTCTGGCGAGCGAGATTCCCGCCGCAGAATTGTTGTATTCCACAGCAGCAGAAGCGTATGATGCGCGAGCCGGAGCTCCAATCCGGAATTTCTCACGGAATATTTCCCCATCGAGCAGCACAGGCGCCATTTGCAAAAAGAATCGTGAAGTGGACTCCCAGCGTCCATTGATTCAATGCTTCCGAAATGGCTGTGCCGCTAAAAAAAAAGGAGATCGTCGATGCTGCTAGTTCGATTGCGCCCCTGGGTAATCGTCTGTTCCATCGTTCTGTTCGCGGCGTTCTCTCAGACCTGCCGCGGCTTGGACGCTCTGCGTCAACCCCAACGGTTCCAATGGCTGCTACTCAACCATCCAAGAGGCCGTCAACCATGCCTCTTCCGGAGAGGTCATCAACGTTGAAGCCGGGACCTACAAAGAAGAAGTTGTGATTGGAATTCCGCTTTCACTCCTCGGCGCCGGCGCCGGTCAGTCCGTGATAGACGGCACGAACCTAGCTCATGGCATCTTTGTGGACGGTTTCGACCATCCCGGCCTCGCCGACGTGACCATTGCAGGATTCACAGTGAAGAACGCTTTATATGAAGGGATTTTGGTCGTGAGCGCTTCGGACGTCACCGTCCGCGACAATCACATTTTGAACAATGACGCATCCCCGGGTTTGGCATTCACGGGGGCACCGGTCGCTTGCCCTGGCCAGCCTGGCAGTGGCATGTACGAGAACGATGAAACGGGTGACTGCGGCGGCGCGCTTCACCTGATCGGCACGTCGAACTCGATCATCTCCGGCAACCTTATTACCGGCAATGCCGATGGCGTCCTTATCAGTGACGAGACCGCGGAAAGCCATCACAATTTGCTCATCCACAATATCGTCAAGAACAACCCGCTGGAGTGCGGCATCGTTCTTGCGTCACATCCGCCCACAGGCTCGAGTGGACCTTTTTTCGCTCCGCACTTTGGAGTGGATCACAATACCGTGGCCGAGAACATCTCTGCTGACAACGGCGTGAAAATTGGAGGCTCGGGAGTAGGGCTTTTCTCTGATGGCAACGGCCCAGGCCGAGCGTCGGATAACGTAATCATCCGCAACAAGCTGACCGGTAACGGATTGGGCGGCGTTGCTCTCCACACGCACGTGGGCCCAGCCTTTGGCGCTCCCGCGGATGACATGGACGGGAACATGATCATCGGCAACTTCATTGCCGGAAATCTGGCGGACCAGGCGGACACGGCCACGCCCGGTAATGTGGGCATCAACATCAACAGCGGTGGGGGAGGTTCTCCCGTTATGGGCACCGTCATTTCCCAGAACACGATCCGTGATGAGGACGTGGACATTGCCGTCAACACTCCGGCCCCGGTTGACATACATCTCAACGATCTGCTGGGCGGCAAGATTGGCGTCGCCGACGTCTGCGCGTTCGACAAGGCTACTGTTTGCACCGGCACTGTCGATGCTACAGAGAACTACTGGGGATGTGCTGCGGGTCCCGGTGGGTCACAATGCACGACGGCCAGCGGATCGGACGTTCGTTTCACCCCTTGGCTTCACAAACCCATCAGCGACGATGATCACGGCCAGTGAGGCCGCGACGCTGTAACTTTCAACCCTAACCGATTTCCGGCATACCCTTGCGACGCTCCTGCCGGAGCGGGCTTTTTAGCTGACTCTCACCGTCCTGGATTGCACCCCCGGCCTTCTAGTCGGGGGTGCAGCGCGACGGGCCTGTGCCAGGCGGACCAGCCGACACTGGCCGTCTTCCCGGTATGCCAACGAGCGAAAGCCCTCGTGTTTCAGTCCGAACGGCCACGATGGATCATCGAATGGTTCCAGCAATCTAGCAAGTTTCGCGGGTATAATCGGCGGGAGCACGACTATATTTTATCAGATGGGATTCTGAAATGATTCAGAGCCAGAGAACATCGAACAAGTCTGCGAACGCCTCCGTAGAATGACCGACCTGGAACTACGCCAATATGGTCGCGCGGCTAGAGATTTTCCGTTTCGCGGCCTTCATTTGCGCTCCGTCAATGGGCGTTCGAGCGTTTTAACAAGCTGAACGGTGTCGCGAATATCTCCGTCCATCTCCACGATCACTTCGATGTCGGTGTACTCGACCCCGTCTGCGTCGACGAAGTCAGGCACGCGAAAGACGACGGAGGATTGTTCGTTCTTCATCGCGCCACCAAGCCACATTTTTTGATGCCGCCCAGAATCTGGTCGAGGTAGCGCGGCTCTACGATCACGGTGGGCCAATACGGTTCAGGCGAAAGGCTGGGGCTGTATTTCTCACCAAGGTTCGTGACGGCAGGGGTTACAGACGGCTGACCCGCTTTGGATCTGAGCGAGTGGCCGTAGTACAGAAAGAACAGCGCAAGGGTGCATACAGTCACACCGACGATGAGGGTGTTCCTCGCCGTGAACAGTCGCTGCCACGGCCTGGGCCGCGCTGATGGGGTCGCGGCCGGTGTCCCAATATTGCCAATGAAGCGATACCCTCGGCGAGCCAGTGTCTCAACAAAGCGGGGGTTGTCGGGATCATCTCCCAGCGCATCGCGCAGCCTTTTGACGGCGGCGTTAAGGCCGTGGTCGAAATCACCGAAGGTGTCCCCTGGCCAGAGTTTGCCGCGAAGGTCTTCTCGGGTAACCACCTCGCCGGGATGCTCGAGCAGCATGCACAGGACTTGGAACGGTTGCTCCTGAAGCCTTAGTTTGAGTCCATTCTTGCGCAACTCGCCTGCCGGAACGTCAACCTCGAAGGTTCCGAACCGCACAACACGCGGAAGCTGGGACGGTGGAGGCATCATGCCTCGGGGTAGGGGAAGTCTACACCGGCCAGGAATTCTCGTCACTTTCCAACGTAAGCGATAGGTGTGAAGCAGTTTAGCTCGTCACCTATATTGGTCTAGCTCGGAACCGCTGGAGCATTGAGGTACCTGCCCGGGGAAAGCAGAGTCGGCGTCGCCTTGGAGGTGACGCTGTGTACAAAATATCCGGGACTTGCTGCCTACTGACGTTCCTGGCCGTGCCTGCTTTTGCCTTTGCTCAAAACCCGCCAACGATAACGTCCTTGAGCTTCGAAATAAGTATCTCTGTGCATGACTATGCCGATGTTCCTACACCACTGTTGGCTGCAGCGGAGGACCAAGCCAGAGAAATTTTTCGGCGCACGGGATTGGAGACGGTTTGGCTAAACTGTTCTCCGAAACTTGAACGCGAGAAGCTCGAACCTGGGAGCTGCTATTTCTCGGATACCACCCATCTGACGCTTAAGATCAGCCCTCATGCGATGAATGCGAAAGTTCGTGATCGCATCGAGGTGCTCGGTACCGCTTATCCGGATGAGAAGGGAGCGGGGTACTTTGCATATGTCTTCTATGACCGCATTCAAGAACTTGCTCAACGGCGAAGGCTTGGACATGCACTCCTGGCCGACGTGATGGCGCACGAAATCGGGCACTTGCTGCTGGGATCGACTTCTCATTCCCCGAGTGGAATCATGTGCGGGCATTGGAACTATGAACAACTGCGGAATGTCTCTGAAGGAGCTTTGGCCTTCGTTCCAGCCCAATCGAGGATCATGCGGGATCGGCTGCGCGTTCGTCAGAGTGAGCGAATGGATCTAACGGCACTTGTGTCAAACCCAAGAAGCCCAGCACGGTCTCCAAGTCTGAGTCCCAGACAGCCGTGAAGTAGGCCCATTAGGACATCAGCAAATAAACTTAATCCAGTACTTTGCACAGCCCGTCCACAGATTTTCACAAGAAGCGAGTGAGAATTCGATTGACCATGTTTGACGACAGGAATATCTTCACCCCAGATTGAACCGGAAGCTTAAGAACTTTACGGCTCAGTTAGAGTGCACAGCAGCTTAACGGCCGCTGCGCGGCGAGATTGAACTGCGAAGCTCGAAGCCTTCACGGCTCGGTCTGGAGTGCGCGACCCCTAACGGCGGTCGTGCAATCAGATCGGGTCGGGAAGGTCAGAAACTTTACGGCTCAGTTTAAAGAGGGCGCAAAAGCTTAACCGCTGATGCGCCCTTCATTTTTTGTGGGCCGAACGATGTCGGATTACTGCCTGTCCCCCTCGAGGCGCATCCTGAGAGGAGATGGCGACGATAGAGTACACTGTCAGGAAAGTTGGACGCTATTCACCAAGATCACCCAATTGCAAATAGGGGCTCTAAAGGGCCAGAGGGTTGCGGACATTCCGGCTAAGTTTGCCCGCAACCCCGACCGCTATTAGTTCCCGGTGTGTTCCAGCCAATGCTTCAAGTGCTTCGCGCATGCCTCGGCGCTGGACTGAAAATTACTGGACCCACCTTTTCTTACGTTGTATGCCCAGACAACTGCATTCGTCTTCGCATCCACCAACGTGACGCTTGCCGTTTGCGATCCTTCAATACCGGCGCAATAGGCGAAAAGGCAACGTGCGACTTTGCCTCCCGTAGATTCAGGCTTCTGTTCCACTGGCGCGGCGGAAAGAATGTAGTCAGCCGCTTCCGGCGTCTGGACCATTTGCGCGTGCACATCCTTCTTAGTGAATGCGCCCGCGAGGTAGGACTCGAAGCCATTTTGCGGAGCGATGTAGATTTTTGGATTCTGAACTTGCGAATAGGTGATCGGTGCAAGCACCGCGAGCGCGAGGATACTAAACATAACCGTACAAAGCAGTCTTTTCATGGGACAGTCTCCTTGGAGGCCAGAATCAGGGACCGTGAGGTAACTCGGAATAGTACGTCTGGCTTAATCCTCAATAAATATTTGTCCAATCATTGTCGTATCTACTTGACAACACCTGCACTAAAACTGGACCGCATTGCCGCAGCGCTGGCTGAACCGTTTTCAACTGTGCGTGCAGTCGGACGTCACGAGGCCCGACTGCGGTCATGGCGGCGATGCGGAAACCGAGGCGGATCTGGTTCCACCCCGGTTTCGGGCCGCAACATCCAAGTCACTACTGTGGCTTCGTGCCCAACAGGGCGAACTGCTGCCCGGCGTGCGATTTCGCCAGTTGGATTTGGTGTTTCGATTTAGGCAACTGACGCCCGGCATCGAGGCCGGCAATCCAGACCTGAGACAGAAAGCATTCGTCGGGAAAACACTCGAACGTGACTCTACCGTTTTGTTCAGGGAGTTCTCCATCTAGCGAGCTGGAGAGCAAGACGCCAATGTTCCGGCCGTTCTCTGTTTGAACAAAGACCTTGTTGCTTGTCGCAATGACCAAATATTGGCCCGGGGTGTAAGTCGTTTGTCCAACTACAAACCGGAATGGGACGTTCACCTTCAAGGAGTGTTTGCCCGACTGACCTTGGGCGGATCCCACGGCGAGGCCCGAAATCAACATCACTGTCGCGATAGTTCGTGCAAGTTTCATTGCCATCCTCATTTCATTTTCTGATTTGGGCTTTGGCCGGCCCAATCGGCGCATTGCGAGCGCACTATCGCGTGCACACCGAACCCTGGCAATGCACCGCAGGTGGTCTGGAGGAGATGCGCTTCTGACCGTCTATCTTGCTGATAATTCAGAGGGCTGCCGGCTGGGTGACCAGACTTCGCAACTCTCGAACCGTGTTAAGCTGTTTGCACTGAGGTAGATCGTGAGGGAAACAACCCAGAATGCAAGGGTGATGCAGTTTGGGGTCTTCGAAGTCGATCTTCAAGCCGGTGAGTTGCACAAGTCGGGTCTTAAAATCAAGCTGCAAGAGCAACCCTTCCAGATCCTGGCCTTCCTGCTGGAGCATCCCGGACAGGTGGTAACCCGGGAAGAATTGCAGCAAAGGCTGTGGCCTGCCGACACCTTCGTGGATTTCGACCACAGCCTGAACAGTGCAGTCAAAAAGCTCCGCCAGGCGCTTGGCGACGACTCCGATAATCCGCGCTTCGTCGAGACCCTTCCCCGCCGCGGTTATCGGTTCCTCGCGCCCTTAACCGGTGCCGTTCCTGCTTCCGACCGACTCGCCGAAGTGTCCCCACTCGCCAAGCCAAAGATCGGAAGAAAACTTGTCTACTACGGACTGGCGATACTCGGCGCGGTTATTGTCACAGTTGGCGTACTGGCTCTCTGGAAAACGGTCTTCCGTACTCCGGGCACGCCAAAAGTCGTGCGTTTCACAGCACTGACCAGTGATGGTGAAGCAAAATTAGGCCCGCTGGTAACTGACGGTTCGCGAATCTATTTCAACGAGGCGTTGCCCGGTTGGCGCAGCGTGATCGTACAAGTGTCCATCAAGGGTGGAGAGACCGTTCCTCTCGCGGTTCCACTAAAACAGCCTAGAGTACTTGATTTGTCGAGAGAGGGAACCGAGCTTCTGATAGCGAGTGACGAAGGGGACGGAACTTCTGCGCTTTGGGTGCTGCCTGTCTCAGGAGGATCGCCGCGCCGCGTCGGGTCGGTCTTTGCCAAGGATGCGCGGTTCGGCGCAGATGGAACAAGCATCATCTATAGCAAAGGGTATGACGTTTACTCGGTGAGTCGGGACGGTTCCTCCCCCCAAAAACTCCTCACGGCCGCCGGCAATCCATTTTCCTTCCGATTTTCGCCGGACGGCCGGACCTTTCGATTCACGCAGCATAATGACCGGACCTACGATATGGCGATCATGCAAGCTGCCGCCGATGGGACAGGGCTCCGCCAAATGTTTCAGGCATGTTGTGGTCAATGGGCTTCAAACGGACGCTTTTTCATTTTTCAAAACAGGCCCGATCGCAGGATCGATCTCTGGGCTTTACCAGAAGAAAGGAGTTTCCGCTGGCGGAAGCGAGAGGATAGGCCAATCCAGTTGACCGCAGGTCCCCTGGACTTTGAGAATCCTTTGCCTAGTAAGGATGGCAAGGAGATCTTTGCCATCGGGGGTTCCCATCGAGCTGAAGTAATCCGCTATGACTCGCACAGCGGTCAGTTTGTGCCGTACCTCTCCGGAATCTCTGCCGAGGGTCTGGCATTTACTCAAGACGGTCAGTGGGTTACATACACCTCGTACCCCGATGGCACATTATGGCGCAGCAGAGTAGACGGGAGTGAGCGCCTTCAGCTTACATTTCCGCCCATGCTAGCTTTTTTGCCGCGCTGGTCGCCTGACGGCAAACAAATCGCGTTCAATGCAATCGTTCCTGGCGCCGGCGTGACCTGGAATATCGAACTTATCTCGAGCGAAGGCGGCACTCCCGAGCGCGTATTTCCTAGCGAACAACAGAGTCAGATGGATGCGTACTGGTCTCCGGACGGAAATTCGCTGGTCTTCGGCACGGCTGGTGCCCCGAATATGCCCATCTACACCATCGACCTCAGGTCTCGTCGCGTCACCACCTTGCCTGGCTCGAGTGGGCTCTTTTCCCCGCGCTGGTCGCCAGATGGAAACCATATTGCGGCCCTCAGAACCGATTGTCCCCAAAAATTAATGCTCTTTGACTTTTCCACTCAGAAGTGGACGGAAGAGTTCAGCTCTGAGGTCGGCTATGAGTGGTGGTCACACGACGGAAAATACATCTACTTTCAGGACTGGGGCAATTCTGCGCAGCGCATCGTCCGCCTTCGGCTGAGCGATCGCAAAATCGAGAACATAGTGGATGTCAAAAACGTCGGACGCTTGACCGCTGGAACAATTGAGGACTGGTTTGGACTTGCTCCCGATGACTCGCTTTTGTTCGCCCGAGGTATCGGTAACACAGAAATTTATGCGCTCGAAATGGACTGGCCGTAGGCTTTCCAAATTTCCGAAACCAGCTAGGTCGTCATCCAAGAAGCCCAAGCTGAATAAGCAAACGCGCATCAGTAACTCAAGTGCACGAACAGTCTCAGGACTGACACCACCAGATTGGCCGTCGAACAGTTCCAGAACTGTCCACGTCGGCCTGGCTAGCGAACAGTTCTAGGACTGTCTCCATCGAGACAAGTAATTTAAGAGTCAGAAAGTTGAGCACCGTAACCCAAGATGTCCGGTAATGCGTTTTGTGAATGTGCCAGGGTATCGTACCTCTTGCGTTGCGCTTGCGCGCGTGCGTGTGGCGCTGGTTGCGCATGGCACCTAGAATGAACAAAAGAGCTGCGTCATTCCGCGGCCCACGAACTATGTTTTCGATTCGCAGTGTCTCGGGAGTTCTCCTGCTGTTCGCGGCCTTCTCTGTAGGCTGTAGGCAAGCGCCGCAGCGGAGTACCATACCGCAAGAACCCGCGCGCGCCGTGGCGGGCAGCGCTTCCGTGGCGACGCAAGCCTCCTTGCCGCAGCGTGAATCGCCAGCGCCAAATACTCAACAAGTGAGCCAGACGGCGACCCATTCGTCTGCAAAGCCGGAATTTCAAGACGTCGAGGAACGTAAAGGACCGTTCACGTTCGGCGGCCAGACGTTCACCGTTGTGGCACACAACAAGCGCGTATCTGGCAAGCAAGGCGAGTTTGCGTTGGCGCTCGCGTCATTGGATATTGCTGACGCCGCCGGAACGGTCCTGCATCACGAAGAGTTTCCCCATCCGGTCGAAAACGGCGAGTTCACGGAGACCTGCTCGGTGAGTGTCAATCCGATTACCGGAAGCAACGGGGCAGGCCTGCTCCTTGACACCGGATGCCTACCGTCCGCACCGATGAGCGGTGGCCCCTGGCAGATTTTCGGCGTTTTGAACGGAAAGCTTTCTCCCATCGGAAAGCCCGTTTACGCGGAAGGCGAAATGGGCGATTTCGTTCCCGGCAAGGTCAATCATATGGGCAACCTTACGCAGATTCTGCCCGACGAACTGAGGATCCGCCTGTTCACCGGCTACTTTTTCGTCTCCGTGCCGCTCCGGGTGAACTGGATGGAAGGCAAGCTGGCGTTGGCGCAGCACTGTCTCTATCAAACCGGCCACGGGATGGCCGAGGGCGGCTGTGAGATGCCCATCGAAGGAGTTGAGCGACATCCAGGCGAACAGGATCTGACTTTCGTGCGGATGTTTACTGAATCCAACGAGCAAATCGGCCCGCCGGCCCACGTTGTGGTCAAGAAAGATTCTCGAGTCGAAATCCTCGCCGGAAAGGTCCTGGTGACGTGGGAAGAAGGGAAAGACGGAATCGGGCTCGGAGTAGCCGACGACATCTGGGTAAAAGTCCGTATCGACGGCAAAGAAGGTTGGATTCACAGCGACGAAGACTTGCAAGCCATCGGCCTCTATCGAGCAGGCTAGGTGCTCCATGTGCCCCCTGTCATTTGCTGAACACAAGCCTGAATTGAGAATGACGCCGAGCATTGCGGGTGGATGACGGAACTCTGAATAATGTCCGCAATCGACACTCCGCAAAATTGGCGCTCTTCTCTGTGCAGCGGGGTTACATATTCCGTCACGGAAACTGACGGCTCGCGGCATCCAATATCTTGCGTTCGCTATAATTAACGCGTGTCGAAACGCCATTGCACAAGCCGCGCTGAGTGGCGGCTCCAGACTGGAAAGCCCGCGGAGGCCCTTTCTGCACATTACCGGCTCGACTGCGACTACGGAACCGCAGTCATAACTTGCTGGGAGGAAGCCGGGAGTGAGCCGATCTACGTGTGTGAAAGTCACGCGAAACAGCTGGGCCGCTCTCGCGATCATTGCCCGGACGTCCGCATCATAACGGCTCAATCGGACCACTGCGACAATCCGATAAAAGGTGAGGATCGAACCCCAAGTCAGGAGGTCTCTGCTATAAAGCCGAAGGGCCTCACTTCGTCGGAAGCTGCACGCAGTCTTGCGGATATGAAGGTTGGACGAGCAATGATCGATCCATCCCTCAGATCCCCTGTCCGCGACGTGACATATGGAAATTCGGCGAAGGCTATGGTGGACGAAGCTATTTGGAATATGGCGACCGGGGACTGCCATGTTTACAGAACCGCGCTACAGCAAGGGAAGTCCGCTAGCGAGGCGGCACAAGCCGCTGGCGGGCAGTTAGCCGTTATCCACCGTAAAATCAGCGATTACACGCTTAAACTAGAAGCTGTCCTCTCAGAATCAAAGGCTACAATCAACATAGGAGAAGCCATAGATAAACCACTCGAACACGCCGTGCTTGAAATTATCAGCAGTGGCACAACGACCGACTCGGAAAAGGACGCTGCCATTGAGCAACTCGGTACGCTTCAAGAATGGGTTAAACACGATCTGCGCGGAGACATAACTCCCCTGCAAGCGAACCGAATCATGCTGGCTATTGGTGACCGCCTAAACTGGGGAGGAACTACCGACGTTTCGGAGAAATTCAAGCCGGTCTATCGGGCGCTATACGGTAGCCTGAAAACTGCAATTCGTACCGCCGTTCCTGAGGTGCAAAATCTTCACGATCGACTGACCAACTTGTACACGGCCAAGTCTGACTTGGGGGAGTAACCGCCACGACATCTCCGGCCGTTCGAACAGGTAGGCACGAGAGTTACATGGTGGGGAGAATGAGTCCTCAGCCGGGAGGACGAGATGATTACAGTGGTCGAGATCGTGGTCGGGCTGCTGATTTACACGGCTATCGCGAAATGGCGCAAGAGGCAGGAAGAAAAACAGGAGGATCAAGAATACGCGGCGGAACTCTCTCGAAACTGGGAGCGACACCCCTGGATGTACTCACACTGACCTGTTTGGACGCCGACCGGGCAAGAACGCGACGAGAAGACGGCGGCTGTCGGCTAGCTGCGCTTTGCGACCTTTTGCGCCATGTGCAACAAGAGTTTTTGGTCGTCCGGCTCCATTTTCGCGAGTAGCTTGCACAGCTTGGACAGGTAGTCGGCCTCGTTCCCTTTGCTTCCCCACTCCTCGCT
>Ga0210399_10000163_pt1 | contig 52957 bp, 35 predicted proteins | sample IncBWC14MmetaG_FD_150865 | JGI IMG/M metagenome (GOLD analysis project Ga0210399, IMG submission 150865) | Forest soil microbial communities from Barre Woods Harvard Forest LTER site, Petersham, Massachusetts, United States - Inc-BW-C-14-M | ecosystem: Environmental > Terrestrial > Soil >...
TATTGGTTTTGCGGTACTTAGAAAATGAGCATGTGCGAGAACCCCAATTGGATGCGCTACGTTGAGGCATAACGTGCGGAGCATAGCACGCGAAGCGTCCGCCGCGCCAGCGGCTAAGTTCAAGTCGGGTTATCGGAAACTGACCCACCATGTGGCGTTCGGCTGTGTGGACTAGACGCATTTCGCAAATGGTCGGAACAGAGAAAAACAATTCCCCAGGGGCTAAAGCCCGATCTTGCTTGCCTTTGAATGTCGGAGCTAAAGCTCCGACCGCCCTGAATCGCTGCGCTCTTTTGGCTAGACGACGTCGATGGCGACCATGGTGATGTCGTCATGTTGGGGCGTGGAGGGAGGTTGCCAGTCGTGAATCGCGGAGAGGATTTGATCTAGAAACTCAGCGGGCGGGCGTGATTGATTGTCGCGCACGACTTGCTCGAGCTTGTGATCGCCGAAAGCATCACGGTTCGCATTCTCGGGCTCGCTTACCCCATCGGTGTAAAGCAACAGGCGGTCACCGGAGCGAATGGGCATTTTATGCAGCGGGTAGTCGGCATCCGGGAATATTCCGAGCAACAGGCCGTTGCTTTCGATACGCTCAAAATGGCCTGCGCGCCAGAGCACGAGTGGAGGATGTCCTGCGGCGGAATAGAGCGCGATGCGATTTTCCGTGTCGAGCCAAAGATAAGCAGCGGAGACAAGCCGGGTGCGAAGTTGCACACAGAGAATGCGGTTCAATTCGCGCAAGACCTCTTGCGGGTCGTGCGCGCTCGGCAGGACGGATTGCATGGCCACCTTAATCATGGAAGAAATGAGCGCGGCGGGGACACCGTGCCCGGTGACATCGGCCACGAGGAAGCCGGTGCGATTCGGATCGACCGGAATGAAATCGTAGAAATCGCCGGCGATGTCGGTCATCGGACGATAAAGCGCGGCGACGTGGAGATTTTTGAGCTCGGGATTATTGGAGGGAAGAATCGAGGCTTGAATTTCACGAGCAATCGAGAGTTCGCCTTCGATGGAAACCAGGCGGCGTTCACTGGCCAGGGCGATTTGCACCGCGACATATCCAAACGAGAAGAGGAGAACGGCCAATCCCAGGGAGCCCGTAATCCGCCACGTCTGGTAGTGAAGAAGGAAAGACAGGCTGTAATACAGAGCCTCGATGGCGAAGACCAGCGTGCCGCCGACGACAACGGCGCGATTGGGAAGAATCAGAAGCTTGCGGGAGAGTCCTGGAACCGCGACAACGACGAGCAAGACAGTGAGGGCGGCGGCTGCGACGACATTGTTGTAGAGAATCAGCTTGTCGGACGAGCCGGTCGCGACGAAAAATCCTATTCCGGCGACGGCAATGACCAGACCGATGGCGATGACGACCTGAATGAACAGCTTCATTATTCCGACGCTTAGCTCAAACCACACAAGCGCAATGACGGGAAGAAGTAAGTACGTGATGGACGTCCGCAGAAAGGGAATGCCGATCTGAATCCAGTGCGGCACAGCGGCCGCCACACTAGAAGATTCAATCAGCAGGAGGGCGCCGTACAAGGCACTCCAGACTCCCAGCCAAAGAAAGATGCGCAGGCCGCTGCGGCGGCGGATGGCGGCGAATAGACAACTCGCAAATCCGATGAACACAAAAATCGTTCCGGAGACGATGGCGACCAGTTGTTCGCGGAGTGTAGCCAGCAGTTGGTCTTGCAAACGCGCACCTCTGAAGCACCGTCACGATAACAGATTTGATGTACTGCTTGGATGAAGGAGCGTGCAATCGTGGGCGGTTGCTGCGAGATGTCGGTATAATGCGACGCCGTGGTTTGGATGGATCGATCGTAGGTGTGAATGGGTTTGGAGTGAGGGTATGGCGCGATTGCGTATGATTCTGTTCGGGGCCGGAGTTCTGGTTGGCATGGCAGCTATGGGCGTGCCGGGCGCGGGGGCACAGGAGCCGCCGCCTCCGGTTAAGCGTGTTTCGCGTCAGGAGAAAGCTGCCGCTCTTGCTGCGGACCCGGCAGTCGAAAGGGGGCGCAAACAGTTTGTGGAGTCGTGCGGATTTTGTCATGGGGCGGATGCTACCGGCGCGCGGGGGCCGGATTTGATGCGGTCGGCGCTTGTGGCCCATGACGTCAAGGGCGATCTGATCGGTCCGGTGATTCATCAGGGGCGGCCGGACAAAGGGATGCCCGCCTTCCCGTTGAGTGACGGACAGGTGGCGGATATTGCGGCTTTTTTGCATGTGCGAGCGGCCCAAGGTATGGCGTCGTCGGAGGTTCCCGAGGGATATTCTGTGGAGAGACTCCTGACGGGAAATGCGGAGGCTGGGAAGAGTTATTTCAATGGTGCTGGCGGGTGCAGCGGTTGTCATTCGCCGACTGGGGATATGACTGCGGCCGCTGCTAAGTATTCGGCGCTCGATCTGGAGACGCACATGCTGTATCCGGAGGGGCACTTCAAGAGTGTGGTGGTAACTCTGCCATCGGGCGAGAAGGTTGAGGGGCCTTTGGAGCATATCGATGATTTTGTCGTGGCGCTGCGCGATTCGTCGGGTTGGTATCGCGCGTTTGCTCGAGAGCGTGTGAAGGTGGAGGTTAAGGATCGGCTGGCGGCGCATCGGGAATTGCTGGAGAAGCTGACGCAGGAGGATATTCACAATTTGTTTGCTTATTTGCAGAGTTTGAAATGAGGGGAAGGCAGATCGTGGGCGGCGGATGCGTTGCGGCGGGGTTGACGCCGGGCGGGGCAAGCACCGCCCCTACAGGGTCGTTGAGGGGAGTCGGAATGGATCGGTGTCTTGATGGATTGATTCGGGTGGGGTTGGTGGTCTTGGCTTTGACGCTGGGAGCGATGATTGCCGGTGGGCAGGGGCTTGATCCGGCGGCTTTGCTTCGGCCTGCGACGGATACCTGGCCTACTTATAATGGGGATTATTCGGGGCGGCGGTATAGCACGCTTGATCAGATCAATGCTGGAAATGTCGGGTCGCTTACTGTCGCTTGGATTTTTCGGACGCGCGGGGTGGCGATCAAGTCTACGCCACTGGTGGTGAACAATATTCTGTACTTCACGGAGCCTGACAACGTTTGGGCGGTGGATGCGAAGTTCGGCCGGCAGATTTGGCACTACGAACGAAAATCGGAAGGCGGTCATATTGGGCATCGGGGCTTGGCGATGTACAAGAATTGGCTGTACTTCACGACGCCGGACGCGCATTTGATTTGTCTGGACGCCAAGGATGGCACGGTTCACTGGGATATCGTGCTTGCGGATGCGAAGCTCGGATATTTCGCGACGATGGCGCCGCTGGTCATAGGCGATCACGTAATCGCGGGTGTGTCGGGGGATTCCACTGACATTCGGGGAGTTTTAACTTCGGTCGATCCGGAAACGGGGGCGGTGCAATGGCAATGGTATACGGAGCCTGATCCGGGGCAGCCTGGTTCGGAAACGTGGCCTAAGGATGGCGACGCGTTGCTGCACGGCGGCGGCATGACCTGGATGACGGGGACTTACGATCCTGCGCTGAATTTACTTTATTGGGGGACGGGGAATCCGAATCCGGTGCTGGTTGGGGATAGCCGGCCTGGAGACAACCTTTATACCTGCTCGATTGTGGCGCTCAATCCGGATACCGGAAAACTTGTGTGGGCGTTTCAGCCTTCGCCGCACGATGTGCACGACTGGGACGCGGTGCAGACTCCGATCCTGTTTGACGCGGAGTTTAAGGGCAAGCCGCGGAAACTTTTGGGGCAGGCGAGCCGCAATGGGTTTTTCTTTTTGCTGGATCGCACGAATGGCGAGCACCTGGTGACGTCGGCGTTCATCGACCAGACTTGGGCTTCCGGGGTGGATTCGCGGGGGCGGCCGATTGCGAAGCCTTCGGCGAATCCGAGTCCGGACGGGGCGCTGGTGGAACCTGGATCGGACGGGGCTACCAACTGGATGGCGCCTAGTTTCGATCCGCAGACGAATTTGTTTTATGTGATGGCGCGGCGGATTTTTGCGATTTTTTACAAGATTGCGGAGGGGAAGACGGAAGGCTGGGGTGGGCGGGATCGGAACCTCTGGTCGAACACTACCTTGCGGGCTTTGGATTACAAGACGGGCAGAGTGGTTTGGAACCATGAACTCGGCGAGGGAGAGGGTGTCGCGGGAATTCTGACTACGGCGGGGCATCTGCTGTTCACCGGGGATACTTCGGGGAACATTTTGGCGCTTGATCCGGCGACTGGGCAAATTTTGTGGCACTTGAATGCTGGGGGAAATGTTGTGGCTTCGCCTATGACCTATCAGATTGATGGGCGGCAGTATTTGATTGTGCCTGTTCAAGACGTGCTGTATGCGTTCGGTTTGCCGGAGGGTTTGGTGGGTGCGGGCGGCGTCAAGACTACGCGGTAGGTTGAGAGAAAAGCGCCCGCTTCCCTTCGAGGATCAGGGTAAACGGAAAGCGGCCGCTACAAATTCCGAACAGCGATCGGCAGTTACTGCGTCGACGTGGGCCAGCTGGGGGCGCAGCGATGCTGCGCCCGTACAACGGCTCACAGCCAGGAATGGCTGTGCCACTGGTTAAGGTTGCTGGTCGGTGTCTGGTTGGGATAGGAAGATCAGGATGATGCCGACTACCGTGAAGTTGCGGAAGGCGGCTTCCTGGCCGTTCCAGGTTTTCGATTGCCACATCAGGAACCACTCGGCGCCTACCGTCAGGAAGGCTACTAGCCACATCAGCAGGCTGATGGTTAGGGCGATGATTGCTGTGCGCTTGGCTTGATTGAATGCGGCAGCGGTTGTCACTGCGGCGCGCGCCAGGCGAATGGCTCCCCACCAGCAGAGAAGCATCGTGATCGACTCCCACAAGATGATTGTGATGTAGAAGACGGTATGCACAGTTGGGGAATTAATTGCTCGCCACATTCCGTGATTGTTGGGGAAGGTGGAGTCCATCATCAGGACGTGGCGGATGAATTGGTAGTTGGAGTCGTAGTCAGTGATGTTGCTGAAAACGATCAGGGAATAGAAGAGAGCTACGGCAAAAACGAGCGCGGTCTTGGCGGCGCGGAGGGTCATGGTTTTTCTCGCATGGTGAAGGTTTGGAAGTAGGCGATTAGCGCGCGGAGGGTGGCGTCGTCGTATTCGGGGAGACTGGGCATTTGCGCGTTGGGGTTTTTTTCTTTTGGATTGCGCACGTAGGCGGCGAAATAACTTGGTGAGGCCGTGGCCCACGCGGAGAGAACGAGCCAGGGGCGGCCGGCTTTTTGTCCGCCTTCGTTGCCCATGTTGTGACAGTGGAAGCATTTTTGTTGTGCGATTCGATAGCCGGCTTGAACTTGTTGATCCAGAGCTTGCGGTCCGCGCGGGGCGATCGCGGCGAAGACGGCGTTTTCGTCGCGGAATTCCAGGCGCACGACGCCCCAGGGAATTTGCGGTTCATCGGAATGCGACAGGAGTTTGAAACTGGGGGTGAAGTTGGCGTGCGAGATCAGATATGGGCCAATGTCGAGGTTGCGACCTTCGGAGTCTTTGGGCCACGCGCTCGGCGGTTGGCCGTTGATTTTGAGGACGAGGACTGGATGGTGAGCGGCGATGTAGGAGCGCGGATAGCTCGCGAGATATCTATCTTCGCAGATGGCTAGTGTTAGATCGGAGTCAGGTGTTGCGGCGAACCGGCGGACCAGTTCTTCGAGCGAGATGCCGCTCACCGGAGTCGGGCCGGTGAAATTCGCGTCATTCACTACGGTGAAATTTACTTGAGGCAGGGCAAGCAGATCTTCGCGGGTGATATAACGCGTGGAGTTTGACGGCAGGTTTGCCAGATCACCGCCTAGTTCCAAGTCTAGCGGCGAGGTGCGGCTGGTGTGGAGTTTGCCGGCGAGCGATTGGGCACGGGATGGCTGGACTACGAAAGGACTTAAAGTCGCGATCAGGAGAATGATGGCGACGGTAGGCTGCGAAACGCGCCCGCTTCCGAAAGCGGCCGCTACAACGGCAGCTTGGGGCAGCTCGCATTGATTTTGCATGGCACATGCTAGCGCACGTCCAAATTGGCGCAAAGAAAAAGTCGGTGTGGCTCGCGTGATTGCGCCGACGTGTTAGAGTGGCGCGTTATTTTTGGGTGAAAGTGGCGCGTTATTGTTTAGGAGAAAACTATGGCGGCGGACATCGAGGCGCGGCTTGCGGAGCTTGGGATTGTCCTGCCGGCGCTGCCTTCGCCCGGTGGGAACTTTATTCCGGCGAAAACTGTTGGTCAGATGGTGTATTTGTCGGGCGTGATTTCGACCGGGCCTGAAGGTGTGATTACGGGAACAGTGGGGGCGGGGCGGACGATTGAGGAAGGTTACGCTGCTGCGCGGGCGTGCGCCTTGACACATTTGGCAGTGTTGAAGCGGCACCTGGGAGCATTGGAGGCGGTGAAGAGCGTTGTGGGAGTGAATGGATATGTGAACGCGGTTGCGGGATTTGCGGATTCGCCAGCGGTGATCAATGGGGCTTCGGATTTGCTAGTACAGGTGTTCGGCGAAGCCGGGCGGCATGTGCGGGCGGCGATTGGCGTTTCGGCTTTGCCGCGAAATGCGCTGGTGGAAGTGCAGATGACGGTGGAGATCTAGGAGCGGCGATGGCCGAGCACATTCTGAGCGTGGAGCCGACGCACTCGCGGTGGAATCGGGCGTTGCCTCCGCGGATCGCCATCGCGCCGGGCGACACCGTGCACCTGGAGTGCGTCGACTCCAGCGGCGCGCAGGTGCGGCCGGGAATGAGTGTGGCGGAATTTCTGGAGATCGATCGCGGGCGCATTCACGCGCTGACCGGGCCTATTTTTGTCGAGGGCGCAGAGGCGGGCGACGTCCTGCAGATTGATGTGTTGAAAGTAGCGCATCAGGGCTGGGGATGGTCGAGCGTGATTGCGGGGCTGGGATTCCTGAAGGAGCGATTTGTCGGGCCGTATTTATTTCACTGGAAGCTTGAGGATCAGGTGAGCAGGTCGCTCGGGCCTGCGATCGTGCCGCTGCGGCCGTTTTGCGGCGTCATGGGTGTGGCGCAGGCCGAGGATGGGGAATTTCGCACGCGGCCTCCGGGAAATTTTGGCGGCAACATGGATGTGCGGGAGTTGTGCAGCGGGGCGACGCTGTATTTGCCGGTGCTGAACCGAGGCGCGCTGTTCTCGGCTGGGGATGCGCATGCTGCGCAGGGCGATGGCGAGGTCTGCATCAATGGGATCGAGTGCCCTGCGGATGTAACGCTGCGATTTGGTCTGCACAAGAGGCAAACGCTAGCCGGGCCACTGCTTGAGTCGCCGGCGACCCGCGCGCAGGACGGGCTGAGCGAGGCGTGGATCGTGGTGGAATCCGCTACCGACGCGGTCGCCGCGGCCAGAGCTGCGACTTCGCGCATGATCGATCTGCTGGTAGCGCGCTGGGGTTTTAGCGATGTGCATGCGTATTTGCTGTGCAGCGTGGCGATGCACCTCCGGCTCAGCCAAGTTGTGAACGAACCGATGTTTACCGTGAGCGCGGCTGTCGCAAAGAGCGTATTGCCAACACGAACGCTTTTTTAACGACTGCGAATAGCGGCTGACAGCTTTGCCGGGTTGACAGCCGGGCGGGGCAAGCCCCGCCCCTACCAAAGCGCTGCGGTGCACCTACTTCGCTTGTTCCTGATTCCTTCCTCCTCTCTCTCAACGTAGAAATTGAAAAAAGCGATTTGCGCGAGTCAAAGAATTCGTTTCGATTCCCAGCGAGTTCGGGATAGCGTGCTGCAATTATTCGACGACAGACCGTGCAAAGCGGCCTGGACAGCATCGAGCTTCAAGACAACAGTGCTTCAACCGGCCTGGCATGGGGATGTGGGTTCCGTGCATTTTCACAATTGGAGGGGGTTTTCCCGAATGTGCAGAAGAATCAGCCTATCCGCTTTCGTCCTCGCTTCATTCCTGCTCATGTTCTTCGCTTCCGCGCTTCTTGTTCAAGCTCAGCAGACTCTCGGCGGTATCACCGGGACAGTGACCGACAGTTCGGGCGGCGTCCTTCCCGATACGAATGTCACTATCGTCAATGATCAGACCACGTTGACGCGCACGCAAAAGAGCAACGAAAGCGGCGCCTACGACTTCGTGAATTTGCCAATCGGCACGTACACCCTGACGTTTGGTCATGATGGATTTCAAACGCAAAAGATACCTTCGATTACCGTGCAGGGGGATCGCACGGTGACCGTGAACGCCACGCTGAAAGTGGGCGAAGTTGGCTCCACGGTGACCGTGGAGGCCACGCCGCTGATGAACTCGGTGGATACCACCAACGGCTACATTCTGGAGAAGGACCAGATCGAATCCGTCCCATTGCCGACAGGCAGCTTTACGGGTCTCGCGATTCTTTCTCCCGGAGTGAACGCCGAGCTCGCCGCGGGCTCGGGGGTCAACACCGGCCTGGGCAACCAACCTATTTGGGCCAACGGTCAGCGCGATACCAGCAACACGTTCCAGTTGAATGGCGTGGATGCCAGCAACCTCTTTAACGGCAAGAGCACAAGCTCCGTAGCGTCGGCGCGCGTGGTGAACAATACCGGACTTGGCGGCGCGGCCAGCCTTTCGAGCACTTCGGCATCACCACTCCAGACGACCGCATCGCCCTATCTGGCCATCGGCCAGGCACTGCCCACACCGCCTGCGGAGACTATTGAAGAGTTTCGCGTAAATACCTCGATGTACGACGCGCAGCAAGGCGCGACGAGCGGGGCGCACATCGATATGAGCACCGCCTCCGGCACCAACAACTATCACGGCAGCGCCTACGTTCACCGTGGAACTGACTTTCTCGGCGCCGCGCCCTTTTTCTACAACGCGGATCCCAACATTCCCGCAAGCGAGAAAGTGCCCGAGCAGCATCGCTACAGCGCCGGCGGCACTTTCGGCGGGCCCATCATCAAAAACAAACTCTTCGGCTTCCTCAGCTACCAGCATATCCACAACTCCGACCAGGAGATTGGCAGTTCTCGCAACGCGGTGCCCCCGGGACTCACCGACGATCGCAGTCCGGCGGCGCTGGCGGCGCTCATAAATGGAAATTTTCCCGATTCCGCCACGGTTCTACCTGTCGTTGGCACGGCTCCCGGCGATATCAATCCAATCGCCTTCGGTCTGCTCAATTACAAGCTTCCGAACGGGCAGCCTCTAATTCCTTCCGCCGGCAGCTTCGTGCCCACCATCAACTTTCCTGAAAATACCTTCACGGTGGGGACCGCTTATTTCATCGCCGATCAGGCGGTTTCGAACCTGGACTACGTTGTGAATTCGAAGGATACGCTGGCGCTCAAGTATTACTACCAGCACGATCCGAGCCTGGCGCCGTATGCCTATTCCGGGTCTCCAGGTTTCCCGCAGCATCTCGACGCCGGGAGCCAGGTGTTTTCGATCACCAACACGCAGACCCTGAAGCCTAATCTGAGCGTGGTGGAGGTTTTTGGATTTATTCGCGAAAAAGTTTACAGCACCATCGGGCAGCCTTTTACGCCGCAGCAGTTGAGCACGTACGTGCAAAACCTGACCGGCTTGCCGGCATCCGAAGCGAGCATGAACACCTTCGGCTCCACATTTTTTCCTGGCATCTCGATTGTCGACAACTTCGGTAACGAGGCGCCTTACAACCTAAACTTTGTTACCAACGCCGGCACGAATATCGGGAGTGGCGCTAACTCCCAGAGCGCTTTCACTGGCGCTTTCCAAAACCGTTTCATGCCTTCGGCGAATGCCATTTGGACCACTGGCAAGCACACGTTGACCTTTGGCGGGAGTTTCGCCTATACGCAGCTCAATACGCGTGACAGAAGAACCGACAATGGCGTCATCGCTTTCGCCGATTTTTCGCAGTTTTTGCAGGGCCTGGAAACCTCTTATAGCACCAACGGATTCGTCACCAGCACATTCCTTCAGGGAGATGCCAATCGCTACTATCGCTCCAAGGAGACCGGCGCATACCTTCAAGACAAGTTTCAGATTCGCTCTAACATCAGCCTGACGGCAGGATTGCGATTCGACGATCATGGAGGGCTTACCGAAAAGAACGGGCGTCTCTACAATTTCAACCCCGCCGCCTACAACTATGACGCCGCGACGGACACCATTGTCGATAACGGCTTCATCATTGCCGGCAACAACAAGCTGTTCCCCACCAAAGGCGTGAGCGATTCCACACTGACCGGCCGGCAATGGGGGCTTGCACCGCGACTCGGAGTGGCGTGGAGTCCCAAAAAGTTCAACAACAAGATTGTGGTTCGCGCGGGCTGGGGCATGTACTACGATCGCGGTGAACTGTTCACCTATCTTTCCCCGGGCGTCGCTGCCGGCGTCATCCCCGGTGGGCCATTCGGCGTCAACCAGTCTCCGCCATTCGTGAACTCACAGGTTTGTACAGCCATCGGGGGCTTTTACGAGGGCTTCATTCCGACATGCGATCCCACCATGCCCAATGGCGGATCTTTCAATAATCCCTGGGGGGCAACACTCGGTCCTCCACCCAGCGGCAATCCCGCCACCATCACCCTGCCGAACGCGGCAGCCATCGAGAGTGGGTCACAATTGTTTGCGTTTGCGGATTACAACCGGGCGAACAAGCTCCCCTACACTCTCAATCAGATACTGGACATCCAGTGGCAGCCCCGGAATGATCTCTCCATTGAGATCGGCTACGTTGGAAATTTCGGGCGCCACGAAGTCGTTCCCATACCGTTCAACCAAGCTCAGATCGCGACACCCTCGCACCCCATCCACGGACAGAACTATACCTATGGTTACACGGTGGAAGCTCCTCCGAATTGCAATCCAGCTCTGAATCCAGGGGCGTGCGGGTACACGGCCACCTGTAATCTGAGCACGTCTACGGGCTGCTCTCCCATGGGCCTACCCGATGGAACGCAGATGATGGCGAACTACGAAGGCGGCAACGTAGACCTTCGCGTTCCCTACATTGGTTATTCTTCGGAGTCCGAGTCTTACACCGCCGCCGGCATTTCGGCTTACAACGCGCTCCAGGCTCACGTCGAGAAACGACTCAGTCATGGCGTGCAGGTCGGCTTTTCGTATACCTTCTCCCATGCGACCGACGAGCAGAGTGCTTTGGGTCTGTTTTACAACGGCAATAATCCGTTGGATCTTCGCAGCGGGTATGGGTTGTCGGACTTCGACCGCAAGCATGTCATCAACTTTACCTATCTCTTCCAAGTGCCCAATTTCTTTGAAGCCTCAACGTGGAAGGGCAAGTTGGCGAATGGATGGGCGCTGGAGGGTCTTGCGATCATCCAAAGCGGCCAGCCTTATAGCGTCATCGACTACTCGGGGGCCGTCGGCAGCATCTTCTACGGAACCTCCGACGGCATCACGAATCCTATCGTTCCGCTGGGTTCCTGCACTCCGTCAGGTGCTCTAACAGGCCACAGCGGCGCAACCGATGGCGTCCCGGCCCTCAATGCGTCCTGCTTTACTTTGCCGCAGTTGAGTCCGGGCGACCTGGGAGGCGCCATCGCGCCCGGCGACACCTTTGAAACGAACTTCACCACCGGACAACGCAATATCTTCCGGCAACCCTGGCAGAAGCGCGCCGACGCCTCGGTCGTCAAGCTGACGAAGTTGAACGAACGATTCTTACTGAAGTACAGCTTCGACGTCTTCAACTTGACCAATACGGCGAGCTTCGACGTCCCGGTCGACAACGTTTCCCAAAACCTCTTCTTCAACGATTTCCCGACGTATGGTTCGAGCCTCTATTCTTCCCCGACGCTCAGCGGCCTGGGGGTCGTGAACAAAACCATTGGCGGACCACGGCAGATTCAGATGACGCTAAAGCTCACGTTCTGATTTTTTCCACCCCCCCAACACCGGGAACGGCGGCCGATATATGGCCGCCGTTTTCGTTTTCGGGTGGCACAGACATTCCTGCCTGCCCTGAGGAACAAGGGTCTGTGTCCGCTTAAAGTAAGGTTAAGGATGCAGCCGTCAGGAGGCCGAAACGCATACCGACAAATTCTCGATTGGCGCCGCATCGAATTGTTTCTGCAAATCCGCAGCAGTCGCAAAGGTCTTGCCCTGGACATGACGCGCGGGAAAACGGAACGTTAAGGAAGGTTCATTAAACGGGTAGGGGTCGAGCACGAAATGGCGAAAAGCGGCACTGCGCACTTTGACGCGCACGTATTCCCCATTCCGCTGAGGCAGCGGGTGCAGCAGGTTTGCGGGCTCGCGGAAGTCCACGCAGGTCAGTAGTGAAAGATTATCGGTCGCTTGCAAGAGGCGGAAGTGATCGAGAATCGCGGCTTCGCTGGCTTGTGCGGGCGAGAAGCGGGCATCGGCGCCGATTCGCTCGCGTAGCGACTGCTGGAACAGTTTCTGTTGCTCCAGAAATTGATCGAGCAACGGTAGATCGAGCGGAGCAATCGTGGAGCGGTCGGCGTGGTCGTTCAGCAGGCTGTAGGTATGCATGGAGATGAGCACCGCGGCGTACGCATCCTCGGAAGCGATGAGACGCACGGCGCGATCTCGCACCGCAAGATAATCGGCGAGGTCGATCTCTTCGAAGGCCGAGTATTTGCCGACAAGCTCCGTCGAAAACGCACTGGGTTTACCCTGCCGCGTGATTTGCGGCTTGGCATCCCGCGCGAGCCATCCGTCGTCGTGCCGCACAATGCCCTTCAGCACGTGAACGCGAGGCTCGGGCGGCAGGAATCGGTCGTTGCCCCAGCATTCGGCGAAAGCGCCCGCGAGACGCGCGTGATCGGGATGCGTGACCAACCACCATCCGGTCTCGGTTTCTAGTCGCAACATCGCTCACTCCTCATTCTCTTCTCCGCGGCCTCCGTGTCCTCGGTGGTGAATCCGATTTTTCTACTCCGCTTCCGGGCCGCGCGCCGATTCATGCCACTTGTGCAGGAAATACCATTCCAGGAACATCACCACGAATAGAAAACTGAACCCCAGCACGGTGGCGGCCAGCACGAGCGCGAACAGGTAGTCGGTTTGGAGTTGTGACGACGCATACAGAATGGAATATCCAAGTCCGCCTTGGCCGACGCTGCTTGATCCCGCGTACAGCTCACCGGTAATCGCGCCGATCACCGCGATCCCGCTGGCGATACGAATTCCTACAAAGAGCGACGGTACCGAGTTCGGTAGCCGCAGTTTGAGCAAGAGCTGCGCGGGAGAAGCGTTGTGCATGAGAAACAAGTTTACGAGGTTCTCGTCCACGCTGATCAGACCTTGCGTGGTGTTGGCAATGATCGGTGCCAGCGAAATGATGAATGCGATCAGCGTGACCGAAAGGATGCCCGCGCCCATCCACATCAAAATCAGCGGTGCGATGGCAACGATCGGGACGGTCTGCAGGAGCAGCGTCCACGGATACAACATTCGGCGCACCCAGCGCGATTGCGCAAAGATCAATGCGATGCCCACGCCCGCGATGACGCTCAGAATCAGTCCGCCGACGGCCTCCTCCGCGGTGATCGCGAAGGAATGCAGCAACGACGGGAAGCGCGCGGCCACCGCCTTAGCCACGGCCCATGGAGAGGGCAGCATGTATGGCGGCACGCGGAAGATCCAGAGAATGAGTTGCCACACCAGCAGCAGCGCGGCAAAAACGGCCAGCGCATTGGCCGCGACGATCAATCGCCGCCTCATCTCGAGAGCGCTCCTCGAAGAGCGTGCGACACCTGCACGACGAGCGCCTCGAACTCCGGTGTCTCGCGAAGGGCTGCCGTGCGCGGCCAGGGCAGTCCCACCGGCATCTCGGCGCAAATTCGTCCGGGATTCGGCGCCAGGACCACGATTCGCGTAGACAGGAACACGGCTTCCGCCACCGAATGAGTCACGAAAACTCCGGTCCAATTCTGCTCCGCGCGCAAACGCAGCAGCTCTTCATTCAAACGGTCACGCGACATCTCATCCAACGCCGCGAACGGCTCATCCATCAAGAGCAGGCGGGGGCTGGTGGCCAGCGCGCGGGCGATGGACACGCGCATCTTCATGCCGCCGGAAAGCACTCGCGGGTAGGCGTCGGCGACGTGCACAAGTCCGACAAGCTCAAGCAGCGTGCTGGTATTTTCCTCGCGGCGGTCTCTCGGAACGCCTTCCAGTTCCAGGCCGAGGCCCACGTTTTCCCGAACGGTCCGCCACGGAAGCAACGTAGCATCTTGAAAAATGTACGAGACGATCTCGCGGCCGTTCGCCGGCGTCATGCCGTCCACGCGGATGCTGCCGCCACTGGGTGGGGTTAGCCCGGAGATGAGCTTAAGCACCGTCGACTTACCGCAACCCGAGGGACCGATCAGGGTGACGAACTCGTCCTTGAGGATGTACAGATCAATGGAGTCGAGCACCGCTGGGGAATTGCCGTAGCGCTTGGTCACATCGGCGATATCGATCATCGGTGCTGCTAGATCGGGGCTCATCCCGCGCCGCCCAGTGGCCGCGTAGGCTGCGACGAAATTCGATCTGTACTCACCGGAAGATGCAAAGCGCTCCTTCTCTCTCCGTCGTGGTAAACGATTTGCGTCGAGCGTTCCCAATCCCATGACGTAGCGCGGCAAGAAGGCACATCGGTTGCTGGATTGCGGTCATACAGCGGAAACGCGCTGCTCGCGATCTCCAAGCGGATGCGGTCTCCCGCGTCAAAGCGGCATGACGTTGGCTCCAGCGAAAACTGCCATCGATGAACTGTGTCAGCGGTGTAGGACGTTTCGGCAAAAAGGAAACTCGATCGCGCTATGCCGATGCAAATGAACTCTGCCACGCCTTTGGGCCGCACGCGCACAAGCTTGGCGGTGAAGTCGGTATGTGCTGAGGAAGTTGCACAATGTAAAACAACTTGCGGGATTCCAAAAACGAACAATGGCTGATTCAGCGGCTCCGTCGTGTAAACCAGCAAATTGTTGCCCATTTCCAACGCTGCTTGATCGAACTGTCCGAACGCCCCCGATCCGCCTGGCGCCATGACCGGTACCTCGGGATCGTAAACAAAGACGTCGCAGGCCTCATCTACAACAGGCGAAGCTTCGGAGAGTAATCCATCACCCTTGCGGGAATTGGCTTTGCCGTCGCCGCGTATATAGAGGATATGGTTTGTGCCGGTCGGGAATTCATCCGCGTGGCGCCATCGATTCTCGCCCAACACAAAGTGACGAACGCGCGGCTCGCTGGAAAATTCTCCCGAATCCTTCAGCCAGTGATTGAACCAGCGGAGCAGAATCGTGTCCGTGTCGAGTAGCGCCTCAGGGCCAAAGTTCGAAGCTCCGGCGCGGTCACCCCAGGGAATATGCACCCAAGGCCCAGCGACCAAATACTGATGTGCGCGGGCGAACTCGCTGCCCGCTTGTTGCCGCAGCCCCAGAAACCCCTCGATGCTTGCCCTTGCAAAACAGTCAAACCACCCGGATACATGCAGCGCCGGAACGCGAATTTCCGCAAGCCTATGGCTCACGTCGAGCGCCGTCCAATACTCGCCCGGCTGATCGTGATCGAACCAATCCAGCACGTACTGCGGCAAGCCTTCACCGTGCAGCGCGGGATGCTCGCGAAAGGGCAGCACGCTCGGTTGTGCCGCGAGATTTGCCCACGCGCGCTCGAGGCGGTCGCTCGCGTCGCGCAATCGTTTGCGCCGCGCATCGCCTTTTAGCAGTTGCAATCCCCAGCCGAGGATCAAAGCCAAGCGCAGCGCGCCGTTGTGATAAAACCACCCCTGATACAGGTCGAACGCCGTCATTCCCGGCGCGATGCACACCAATCCCTCGGGCTGTTCGGCGGCGGCGAGCAATTGAGTCATTCCCTGGTAAGAAAATCCATACATGCCGACGCGGCCATTCGATTCTGGACGCCTGCGCAGCCAGGCAATACTTTCGGCGCCATCGCGCGCTTCGCTGCGAAACGGATAGAACTCGCCCTCGGAATCGCCGCGCCCGCGCACGTCTTGGATCACAACGTTGTAGCCATGACGCGCGAACCAGACCGGGTGCGCGTAGACGACCGTGGAAGCGATGTCGCGGCCGTACGGTTGGCGCATAAATAAGGTAGGAAGCGGACCAGACTGCGGCGGATAGTAATGATCGGAGACGAGTTCCACACCGTCGGACATGCGGCAACGCACGCCGCGTTCCAGCCGAACGCCATTGCCGCAGTCAACCCACTGCTCGCCCCCAGTCATTTCGGTGAATTCGAGTAGCGCGCCATGGCCTGCAGCGCGGCAGCCAGACGCGTCGCAGCTTGTTCCAACCAGCGCGCTCCGTTCTCCGCCGTGGCGGGGCGTGGATCACCCATCACGCCGCTCGCTGCGATATCGCGTGTGAGCCACGCAAGCGTCGCCGGCGCATTTTCGGGCCGCAGCAGCTCGGGCTTCGCGGCGTCGGCGATGTAGTTGACGGTGTAGGCGGAACGATCCACAAGTTCCGGCACCGACGCCAGCAGCAATGCCGTCTCGACTTCGCCCGCATGGAACCCGTAAGCGCGTTCCTGCTCGCTCAGTCCGTCGAAGGCAATCCCACCCGACCCGTGCAACGCGAACGTACGCAGTCCAAAGTCGGCGCGAAGATCGCGCGCCATTACGTCGATCAGAGAGGTATTGCCGCCATGAGTGTTGTACAGCACGAGCTTCTGAAAACGCGCGCTAGATAAACTCGCGCCCAGGTCGCGCAACACGGCCATAAATGTCGTCGCGCTCACCGAAAGCGTGCCCGCGAAACCCATATGCTCGTTGCTCTTGCCGTAATGCACAGGTGGCAACGCGTAAACCGGCAGTTTCGCAGGCAATTTGTTCAGTGCATGGCCGAGCAGCAGATTGTTGATCAGCGTATCGGTCGCCAGCGGCAGATGGTGGCCGTGCTGTTCGATGGCCGCCGTCGGTAAAATCAACAGTGTAGAATCGCGCGGCAACGCATCCACCTGCTTCCAGGTCAGATACGCGAAATTGCGCGCGTCGGGGATCCAGGTTTTCATCGCAAAGGTGCCTGCGCCGCAGGGACTGCCGGCTGAAACGTGGCCATCTTACCCGGGTTCAGCAAACCCTTTGGGTCGTAACGCTGTTTGGCGAGGAGTTGCACGTTGTCTGCGCGGTAGCGGCCGCCGCCTTCCACGTGGTTCACGTGCGGATTAGCCACAAAGACGCCGATCTCCCGACAGAAGTCGATCATCTCGTTCAGGCGTTCTTCCGTGGTGTAGTAAACCACCGGGATCGCTCCCGGAATTACGCGCCCGTCGCCACCTTTCCAGAATTCCATGTGTAGCAGGAATTCCTTGCCGAAGCGCTCTTTCAATCTTCGCATCTGGTCGCGCACCTGGTCGGGATGAAAAGCGCACTGGAGATAGGTATACGCCTCATCGGCGCTCATGGCCCAGAGCGTTGTGTGATTCCAGGTGTAATCCGAAAGCAGCGGGCGCGTGCGTAGCCCTGTGTATGCGCCGGAGTAGCTGACTTCTCCGCCAGCTTCGCGGGCGGCGCTTTCCAGCGCGGAGAGTTGCGCCGACGCGATCAGGAAAAAGATCAGTGCTTTGCCCTCCCGGATGCATTCCTTCACTGGAGTAAAGAAAGACGGAATCGGCCACTCGAACGTCGTGATCAGGCGTTTGGTCCACGCGGAGTCGTTCGCAATCCGCTGGCTGAAATCGAAGGCCGCGTCGAAGGTTTCGAATGCCGTCGCACACTGCGACCACTCGACTGCGGGGGCCAGCGCCAGCCAGATCCGAGAAATCACGCCGTTGGTGCCCCACGCGTGCAAAATTTCGTGTACGGCTTCCCCTTCATGAAAAACCACCCGCGGGTCTGCCTCCATCGTGATGACTTCCAGCGCGCGCACCGTATTGAAGTCGCGCAGATTCCCGTGCGCCACGGAACCGATTCCTCCCGATCCGCCGCCAAGGAATCCGCCGACCGACGCCTTCACGATCGTCGACGGATAACACCGCAGTTCCCACCCCGACTTGCGCGCTTCATTTTCCAACGCACCCAGACGCACGCCGGGCTGGCAGACCGCGACACCATCCGGTTGAATCGATTCGACGCGGTCCATGCAGGACAAATCCAGCACCACACCGCCACGCAGCGGCACCGCCTGCCCGTAGTTCCCGGTGCCGGCACCGCGCGCCGTCACCGGAAGATTGTTCGCGTAGCAATAGCGCAAAACGGTTTGAATTTCTTCCGCGCTTCGTGGCTGCACTGCGATGTCGGCCACCTTGCCGTCCAGCACTTTACGCAGTACCGGCGAATACCAGTAAAAATCGCGGGAGAGCTGCTCCACCATTTCGCGCTGTGTCAGCACGCGCGCGGAATCACCCAGGGCGGCGGCGAGTCCATAGGCGTGCGTCAGGTCCATGGCGGCTTTCTATGCGAGCGGGCTACGATTTGCCCCTCGTCTCTTTCCGCGAGCTCCAGCCGCGGAAGGCCTTCAACATTTTCGGATGCGTGAAAAGGGTGTAGCAAAGCTCGCGCAGCACTGGGCCATCCACGACACAGGTCATGTCCGCCCGCTGCGCCACTTCCATCGCCGGGATCAGAATTTGCAGGCAGTGCTTGTTGGCATCGGCGATCGTCGCGCCGTATACCACGCGATCCAGTCTGGCCCACAATGCATTGGCCATGCACATCGCACAGGGTTCGCACGTGGAATACATCGTGTACCCGGCTAGCGATGTGCTTTTCAATTTCTTGCAGGCGAGGCGGACCGTGCGTAATTCTCCGTGAGAACTGGGGTCATTCTCGCGCATCACCGCGTTGGTGGCGCGCATCAGCGGTTCGCCGGTTTTCGTGTTTACGATCAGCGCCCCGAATGGAGCAGGATGAGGTGTATCCAACGTTCGCGCCGTGAAGCCAACAAGCTCGCGCATCCGCTTTTCATCAAGCGCGGTCACACCGATGCGAAGCCCGCCCTCCGAGGGCATTCGTAGCGGCCGCTTTCCGAAGCGGGCGCCTTTCGCAGCGTCTTTCCCGGACGACCCCGCACCCACCACCGACATGCCGCAATCTAACACGAGCGCCGACAGCCATCACAAGCTGAAAATCGAATCGATCAAATCGAACTCGCCGCACGTGCGATGTGCCAACTGCGGTTAGAATGCACCGGATGCTCACCGGGACCAGTCCACCCAACTCGTTGCATCAACTGCGGATGGCGCTCCTGTCCGGCGCCATCACGCCTCGAGCCGCGGTCGAGCAAGCCCTCGCGCGCACCAACAGCAATGCGGGCCGCAACGTCTACCTGGCGCTTGATACGGAACGCGCGCTTCACGAGGCCGAAGAGCTTCCGAAACGATTTCCCGGAACCGCCAAGCCGCTGCTTTACGGTCTACCCGTGTCGCTGAAGGATTGTTGTGACCTTGCCGGATTCGTCACCACGGCGGGTTCGCGTTTCTACGCGGAGCGCAACGCTCCCGCAAGCGAAGACTCCGCCGTGGCCGCGCGCCTCAGGTCGCAAGGTGCAGTCATCCTCGGCAAAACGAACTTGCACCCACTGGCGTACGGCATTACCGGCGAAAATCCTGACTATGGCGATTGCACGCAACCCCGCGATCCTGGCCTCCTGACAGGCGGCTCCTCCAGTGGTGCCGCCGCCAGCGTACAAGAAGCCTCGGCGGTAGCCGCCATTGGCACCGACACCGGTGGCTCGATCCGTGGTCCTGCAGCCCTTTGCGGCTTGGCAGGATACCGGGCGTCGATCGAACTCGCCCATGAGCGCGGCCTATGGCGCGGCGGAGTCCATCTCGCCCCCTCGTTCGACACACTCGGCTGGATCTTTCGCGATTTGCGCGACGGTCCGCTGCTCGGCGCAGCCCTGTTCGCTCTCGACGTCCCCGCAGATACTGAAACAAAAGTCCGTATCGGCGTAGTCGCGGAGGAATTTCTGCGAGGCTGCGAGCCCGTGGTGACCGCCGCGTTGATGCTATGGCAGGAACGCCTCCGGGCGGTCGGTGCCAAAATCGTACCGTTCGAAAGCTCTTTCTGGGAGCAGGCTATGGAAATTTACGCTCCCATCCAGGCTAGCGAGGCGGCGGCAATTCATACCGTCGCAACTGGGGGCGACTTCTCGCCTTTCGAACGCACCATCGCCGAGCGCCTGGCTTGGGGCGCCTCCATCCCCGCTGACGAGGTGCGGGAATTTCGCCGACGCCACGCCGCCTTCCGCGAGAAAACCGACGCCCTTCTGCGCCAGAACGATTTTCTCATCGCACCGTGCGCGCCAATATCCCAGCTGGTGGCAGGCGTGGATCACGCCGACAGCCGCCGCGCAATTTTGCGCTATACCACGCCGCTGAGCCTGGCTGGCGCGCCGGTCGTAACGCTTCCAGCGGAGGGTGGCGCCGGCATTCAACTCGCCGCGGCGCGCGGAGCCGACGCACGATTGTTGGCCTATGCCGCGCAACTGGGAGCACGATCTTGAATCGTCACGCGACGATTTTCATTCTGCTCTTGGTCGCCGCCTCCTCGTTCGCTGGCTGTAAGGGTCAATCACCCGCCACCCAATCAGGCCTGACCAAAGTCACGCTGCAAGCCGACTGGTATCCGCAACCCGAACACGGCGGCTTCTACACCGCCCTGGTAAAGGGCTATTACCGGGATGAAGGGCTCGACGTCACCATTCAGCCCGGCAGCCAGTACGCCATTCCGGACCAGCAGGTCGCGGTAGGCGCAGCGCAATTCGGCATGGGCTCCTCCGACCGCACTCTCGAGTCCGTTGCCGACGGCCACTCGCTCATCGCCGTAGCTGCCACGATGCAAACCGACCCACAAGGCATCATGGTCCGCAAGGACTCCCCAATCCATTCCTTCAGCGACCTTCACGGTCATTCCGTCGCCGTAAAGCCCGGCTCCACCTGGTTTCAATACTTGGTCAAGCGCTACGAACTCACCGACGTCCACGAAATTCCCGCCACCATGAGCGTCGCCAACTTCGTCGCCGATCCTGGCTACATCCAACAGGCCTTCGCTACCTCGGAGCCCTTCTTCGCACAGCAGGCCGGCATTCAAACTCGCGTGCTGCTCACCAAGGAAGCAGGATACAACCCCTACCGCGTCATGTTCACCACGCGCGATTTTCTGCAGCAGCATCCGGAAGTTGTTGGCAAATTCGTACGCGCGTCCATTCGCGGCTGGCGCGAATACCTGAACGATCCTGCCCCCGCGCACGAGGTGATCGCCAAACTAAACCCGGCGCTCAGTCCGGAATGGATGAAGTTCAGTTGGCAAGGATTGCGAGACGGTCATTTCGTCGCGGGGGATGATCCCAACGGCGCCCAGCTCGGTCAGATGACCACCGACCGCTGGACCACGATGTACAAACAACTAATCGAGCTAAAGGTGATCGACAAGCCCTTCGACCCAACGACGGCCTACACCCTGCAATTCGTCCAGCCAAAGTAGCCCCAATCACAGAAGCGATAAAAAGCGTTCCCGGACCTCCCCGCGCGGGCGCAGCACTGCTGCGCCCCATGTCCGCAAGATCCCAAACGTGAAGAGGCAAAAATCATGCTGGTGCCCCGTAGCGAATTTGGTCAAGACATTCCGAGTTTTGGCAAATCGACTGCGTCTTTTAGTGGCCCGCCTCAAACGCCCTAAACCGTCGCTCAAGTTCCCACTGCTGCCCGGCCTTCTCGCTGCCCTGCAGAAATGCCGCACAAGTTTCCGAACGCTTGTCCCGGGCAAATGTCTCCTGCGAACAACCCGCCACGTACCGCTTGAAGATGTCCGGATCGCTCCACAGCGAAGCCCCCGGCAAGAAACTATGTTCGAGCCCAGTGCGGACAAGCTGCTTCAGGTCGGCATAGCGCAGTCCGTAGGTCTCGACGGCGCGGACGAACTCATGCGTAAGATCGATCCGCGACACGCCCTCGTCGTCAGTAGATAGCGCGACCGGCACGCCGAATTTCCTGTAAATCGGAAACGGGTGGTCTTTCCCGCTGATCCCCAGAATCATATCGTTGCTGGTCAGCGCGACTTCCACCATCACGTGTTTCGCCGCCATCTCCTTCAGCAGATCGTAGGGCCGGTCTTCGTACATCACGTCAACGCCGTGACCGATGCGCTCCGCGCGCCCTTGCTCGACGGCCAGCCGGATGTGACAGCAAAGGCCTTCCTCGGGCACCAGGCCGGGTGCAAGTTCCCCGGCGTGCAATGTGATATGCACTTGCGGATATTTTTCGTGCAGGAAACCGACCATGCGCATTTGCAAAGCGTAGTCGGTCATCGACACGTAGCCGTCTTCCGGCATAACAAAGTTGATGCCAACAATCCACGGATTGGTCGCAATCGTTTCAAATCCGAGCAAGGTCTGCGCAAAAACCTGCTCCTTCGGAAATCCCCGCAAAATCTGATAGATGAAACGAATCTCCACCCTGCACGCCGGAGCCGCGTCCGGCTGCCCGCAGCGCTCTCGCTTGGAACGCGTGGCGTCAGCTTGATCGAAGGCCGCTTTGGCGACGGGAATCTCATCGCGCAAACCGCGCGCCAGCAACGCGTCGCGCATCTGACCAAAATCGTCGTGCCAACCGATTTCATGCGCGAGCGCCGCGGCTTGGCTGAAATCGGGCGTATCCATCAACTCCAGATACTGCTCGTTCTGAGCAGCGGCGCGCGTAGCGACTTCATCGAGCCACTCGCCCTTGTGACGATGGTCGGTGCCAGCGAATTTGTCGAAGGTGTCAAAGAAATGATCGTGGCCGGTAATCCCTGGAGACGGCACGTAGCCGCGCATCGAAAAAGTATCGATCAGCGCGTCGTAAAGATGTTGATCCTTGTACGCCTGGCTAGCAGCGACTTTCCCGTCTTCGCACGCCGCCTTGGCGGGGGCAACTTCCGTCGTGTGCTGAGGTTTAGCGAAGGAGAGTGACGCCAGGTTGACGCAAAGGCCGTCCTCAGCCCCGGCGCGAATCCACGATTCGGCATAAACAGCTCCGCTCAAGTGATTGTGCAAATCCGCGCCCTTCGGCATGTCCACGAGAAACGCGTGCAGTTCGAGAGGATTCGCTCGCGCGTTCTCCAGAGCACGCGCGGTGCGCTGCTCAGCCATGAATTGCTGGCGAGCGAGCGATGGAGAGCTCTGCGCCAAAACCGGCAAGGAATAAGGCAGCAAAAAAGTTAAAATCCCGCAACATTGGAAGAAAACGGCTCCTGGCCGGCCAAATTTCATGTTCCGTCCTTTGCTCGTGCTTGCGTGGAGACACTTCACCACAATTGGTTTGCAGCGACAAGACCGTTTACCGCAACCACGCTCGGTTCGATCAGATCCGCCGAGCAATGGCTTTGCCGCAGGTCAACGCAGGGAATAGAATGCGGTGAAGCATGAAAGTGACATCTCTATCTCGATCGCAGAGAGGTCCCATCGGAGTGCCCGCAAGTGTCATCGTTTTCGCTCTGGTGCTGCTGAGCTGGCCAGGAAGTATGTTGTCAGCTCAAGGCTCGCCCGAAGCAATCGTGGTTACCGGCACGGTACACACCTCAGCGGGTGTGCCAGTCGGCGGTGCCTCGGTGCTTCTGGAAGAGAAGGGCTCTTCAAAGCCTATCGAGACGAAAACAAATGCTGACGGGACGTTCGCCGCGTCCCTGGATCGCGCCGGAACGTACACAGTCCGTGCGCAGAAAACCGGATTACGTGGCAGCAGCAAAGGGCCACTTGTTCTATCGGCTGGGGACAAAAGGCATCTCGACTTGGTTCTCGCTCCGGAGAGCTCCGCTGCAACAATGGAGTTTAAAGACGAGCCGGATTTCACCGTGGCTGGAGTCACCGACTGGTCGAACGTCGGCTTGCACGGATCGGACACAACTTCGCGAACCAGTGAAGCGCTCGCCAAGGAGACGTTGAACCTGAATTCCGGCGAGCTTGAGAAATCCTCTGGGCGCGCCTCCGATAGCAAGTACCAAGTTGCCTTGCAAAGCGAAGCAAAGGGCGACCTTGGGCGAGCGCGCGAGCAAGTACTCAAAGCCCTCGCAAGCTCGGACGATGCCGAGGGCCATCATTTACTAGGCGATCTCGACGAGCGCCTGGGCGATCCCCTCGAAGCCGTGCGCGAGTACGAGCGCGCCGCGCGCATGTACCCCAGCGAGCAGAACTATTTCGATTGGGGCGCGGAGCTCCTGCTTCACAAAGCCGCGCAACCTGCCGTGGAGGTTTTCACCAGGGGATCCAACTTGCATCCAGGTTCGGCGAGAATGCTGGCGGGTCTCGCCGCGGCTCTCTACGGCGTGGGCTCTTATGACGACGCGGCACGACGGCTGTGCGAGGCTTCCGATTTGACGCCCGCCGACCCCGCTCCCTATCTTTTCCTCGGGCAGATGGAAAAGACAGTGTCGGCTCCCCTTCCGTGTGGCGAAGAAAAACTGGCGCGCTTTGCGCGAGACCAGCCTGGCAACGCCCTCGCGAACTACTACTACGCGGTAGCGCTGTGGAAGCGGCAGAGAGGATCGGAGAACTCGGCTGGTGCGCATCAAGCGGAAGCGCTGCTCGAGAAAGCCGCAAAGCTCAATCCGAATCTTGGTGAGGTATACGTGCAGCTAGGTGTTCTCTATTTTGCTCGAAATGATTTCACCCAGGCCATTCACGCGTTCCAGCAGGCCATCCAAGTGAGCCCGCATCTAAGCGACGCTCATTACCGGCTAAGCCTCGCGTACAAACGGACTGGCGACCAAGCGAAGGCGCATGATGAACTTGCAGCCTATCAACAAGCTGAAAAAATGGAGACAGCCGCGGTGGAACGCCAACGGAGCGAACTTAAGCAATTCCTGATTATTCTGAAGAACCAGCCGGGTCCCGCCACTTCGCAGTGACGCAAGTCCTCCGCCAGGTAGTTCCAGATCAAACCGTTTCTGTGTCCTCTGCGAACTCTGTGGTGAACGTTCTGTCAGCCGCTCGCGCCGCCATCTATTTGATTTTAAGCTTGAACGTGTCGACGATCCCGCTACCTTCGCGGATGGTCAGGATCTGGTTGGCCTTCACTTGTGTGAAGCGCTCCACCTTTTGAGTGGTCGGCCACTTCACTTCGAGCACATCGACCGTTTGCGCTTTTCCCAACCCGAAGTGCAGCCGCAAATCACTCTGTGACATCACGCTCGAACCGCTGTGAACCTCGTCCATCTGAGCATGATTGCCGGTGACCACGCGCACGCGAGCGCCGATCGCGGTGCGATTGCTTTTTGTTCCGATCAGCTTGATCTTGATCCAATTCTGCCCGTTACCCCCGTCATTGCGAAGAAGCGATGGCAGGTCATTCATGTTCAGAATGAGCGCATCGATGTCACCGTCGTTGTCGTAGTCTCCGAAAGCGGCCCCGCGGCTCGAGAATCGCTCCGTGATTCCCGGGCCCATGTCAGCGGAAACGTCCTTGAACCGCCCGTTGCCAAGATTTTTGTAGACCAGCCGCGGATTCTTGAACGTCTGCCCCGTATCGTGACCCTCGATCTCCGGATAGACGTGGCCATTCACCTGAATAATGTCCGCCCAGCCGTCGTTGTCGTAATCCACGAAGCCGCAGCCCCACGCAACATATTGATTGTTGATTCCAATCCCGGATGAAAACGTAACGTCGCTGAACGTCCCGTCGCCGTTGTTGTGATACAGGTTGCAGGTATCGTCGGCGAAGTTGGTCTTAAAAATATCGAACCAGCCGTCGCAGTCATAATCGGCAACGCCGACGCCCATGCCAGCTTGTTCGTGGCCATTTTCGCTGTACGCGACACCGGCGATCACGGCCTGATCGGTAAACGTGCCGTCGTGATTGTTGCGAAACAAAATGCTCGGCTGCGAGTCGACCGCCACGTAAATGTCAGGCCAGCCGTCGTTGTCGAAATCATAAGACACCGCGGTTATGGAATAGCGCGGGCCGGGCTTCAGGATGCCCGCCTTTTCGGTGACGTCGGCGAACGTCCCGTCGCCATTGTTATGATAGAGAACGTTCGTATCGCCCGGCAGCCCCCGCGGGCCGCACATCGTCGGAATTCCCTTCCACTGGCAGACCGGCGGCTCGGTCTTGGACGGAGTATTCTCCGGGTCGAGCTTGATGTAGTTGCAAATGAAAAGATCGAGTAGCCCATCGCGGTCGTAATCCAGAAATGAGCAACCCGCGCCCCATCGAATCTTCTCGTTGTAAACACCAGCTTTCTGCGTGACATCCGTGAATGTGCCGTCGCCGTTGTTGTGGAACAAAACGTTGCGGCCCCAGAAGCAGCAGAAAAGATCGTCCCAGCCATCGTTGTCGTAGTCACCCACGCACACGCCGGTCTGCCATCCGGTGCGCGCCAGGCCGGATTTAGCGGTGACGTCGGTGAACGTGCCGTCACGATTGTTTTTGTAAAGATGCGAGGTTGGCTCTTTGCCGGGCTCCCACTTGGTATCGAACCGCGTACCGTTGGTCAGATAAATGTCCAGCCAGCCGTCATGGTCGTAATCGAAAAAGGCAAGGCCGCTGCCTTTCGCTTCGATGATGTATTTCTTGTGATCGACGCCGCCCCACACGTTGGGCGCGTTCAAGCCGGCTTCGCGAGCGACGTCGATGAACTGTACTGGGGATGGTGCCGAAGGGTGAGAAACGGACGCGGCGCTCACCACAGCGGAGCGATTCCACTTCCAGAGCGGGGTAGCGAGCGCATCCAGCAGGCCGCTGCCAAGAACAACGAGCGAAGATCCGAGGAAACGTCGTCGGGGAAAAGTCACGGCGTCGCAGCTTTCCACGCAATCTTCGGAAACGACCGCGGCACAATTCCCGAGCCTTCTTTGACGGCGATAATTCGATCGACGGGCACGTTGGTTAAACGATCCACTTGCCCGCTAGGCCACGTGATCTCCAACGATTCGATCTTGGTGCGTTTACCCAGGCCAAACAGAATGCGCGGATCGCTGGCCGACATATAACTCATGCCGCCTTTGGCCTGCTCAACGTGCGTGACGCTTTCCGCAGTGAGCTTCAACGAGGCACCGATACCGTCGCGATTCGATTTCGTCCCAATCAGTAAAATCTCCAACCAGTGATTCGCGTTGCCACCATCGTTGCGTAAGAGCTCCGGATAATCCCCGCGATTGTTGATGGCAATGTCGGTGTCGCCGTCATTGTCGAAATCCGCGGTAGCGAGACCCCGGCCGGGAATGGGGCGCACGAAGTCCGGCCCCAGCGAATCCGAAACCTTGTCGAACATGCCTTTGCCCAAATTCCGGAACATGAGCAAAGGCTCTTTGTACGAAACCTCTCCGTGATAAAGCTGCACATTGTCCAGCATCGCGCTGTTGAGCTGCAGAATATCCGGCCAGCCGTCGTTGTCGTAATCCAGAAACTTCATCGACACGCCGCTAAACAAAATCGCTTTGTTCCCTAGGCCGGACTTATACGTGTAATCATCAAACGTCCCATTCTGGTTGTTGTGGTACAGCCGGTTCAACTCGAAATCCAGATGCGTGACGTAGATGTCTTGCCAGCCGTCGCCGTCCACGTCCGCCGCGTCGATACCCATTCCTGCTTCATAGCGACCGTCCTCACTGGCCGCGATGCCGGAAATCAGCGAAACATCCTGAAACGTTCCGTCGTGTTTGTTGAGGAAAAGAAAATTCGGCCAGGTGTCGTTGGCGATCGCGATGTCCGTCCAGCCATCATTGTTGAAATCGGCGAGCACAACGCCCATGCCCTTCGACTCGGGTTTGCTAACGCCGGAGGAGTCGCTCACGTCGGTAAAAGTCCCGTCGTGATTGTTGTGATAGAGCTTGGTTTTCTGACCCTTGTAGTTGCCCGGATTGCAATACGAACGGTATCCCGGCCGCCGCTCGCCGCACCACAAATTATTTTTCGGCAACCATTCAATATAGTTGGTCACCACCAGATCGAGCCATCCGTCTTTGTCGTAATCAAACCATCCGGCGCTCGTGGACCATCCGCCCTCATCAGCGACGCCTGCTTTGGTGGTGACATCGGTGAAAGTTCCATCGCCGTTATTGTGATAAAGAATCGCTCGTCCGTATCCAGTTACATACAGGTCCGGATAGCCGTCGTTGTCGAAATCCCCGACGGCGACGCCCTGGCCGTAGTGGCCTGCGCCTCCCACGCCCGCCTTTTCGGTGACATCGGTGAAAGTACCATCGCCATTGTTGTGATACAGCGCGGACCGCAACGGATGCGACGGCTTGTAAATATCAGTGGCCGCCGATTGGACGAAATACAAATCCATCAGACCGTCCTGGTCGTAGTCGATCCAGCCCACTCCGGTGCCCATGGTTTCGAGATAATATTTTTCTTCCGTCTGCGTGGAATCCTGCAGAAAGGTTATCCCCGCGGCCTGCCGAACATCGGTGTAGCGCACGGGAATGTGTGCTTCCTGCTGCGCTTTCGGAGACTGCCGGGCGACGACCGGGCCATGACCAACGACTCCGGCGAGCGAACTAAGCGCCAGAATTGCAACGCACGCACTTTTGCGATTGAACTCCCTGCGGGCCGGCGAATCTTTCCCCATTCCCGCAGACAACGTCATAGCGTGCGGTCCGCAAGGGAAAGCGCCATCTGCAGAAATTGCTGCCGTGCGCCCATCGGCATCGGCTCGTTAAGCGTAGAAGGCCTTTCGGGTGCCCGGGCGAGAGCTTCTTCAATTCGATTCACGTCCAGGCTGCCATTGGCATTGCTACCCTTGAAGCGACTCAGCACTTCTCGTGCCTTGGCTATTTCTCCCGTTTGGTAGTAGAAGATGCCCAATGCGGAATAACTGCCGGGCCACTCCGGCAGCAAATCCACTGCGCGTTCCAGATGCTGCTCTGCCTGCGGCGTTTTGCCTTCCAGAACGGACACGATCCCCAAGCCCCACAGGATTTTGCCGGAGCCAGGAATACGTGCCAGGCCTTGCCGAAGAGTTGCTGCCGCGCCATCAACGTCTTTGCTGCGCAATTCGACCAACGCGAGTGAAAGATAATATTGGTCGTTGTCGGGATTTCGGCGGATCGCATCGCGGAATATTTCCGACGCCTTGGCGGCATCACCAAGGTGCGCGTGTATATCTCCGAGCAATGCCAGAAAGGCATCGTCCTGCTGACCCTGCTCCGACACCTGATCGGCGGTTTGCAGCGCTTCGGTGTAAAGCCCTTTTCGGAAGTAGGCGTCCGCCAGATCGAATTTTACGTCGTCGGAATCCGGGCTCGCGCGCAAGGCTGCTTGGAAATGCTGGATGGCGTCGTCGTACAAACGGTAGCGCGCCAGCAGCACTCCCACTCCGGTCTGGGTGCGAAAGTCGCCACTGCTCAGTTGATCCAGCTGCGCGATGGTTTGCCGGGCTTCCGCGAGCTTTCCGAGTTTGAGATACGCCTCGGCCAGCAGGTAGAGATTCTGCGGTTGGTCCGGATGCTTGCTGATCTCATCGGTCAATTGTGTCAAGTCAAGTTTCGCGCGTTCCTGCTCGGAAAGGTTCGAGCGGGTGTCCAGGTAATCGAGAAGGTTCTGATAAGGATAAGGACCGGGCGCCGCATTCTTGGAAAGAGTCTGAAACACATTGAGGTCGCGCTGCGCGGCTTCGTTTTGATGAAGGCTGCGTTCCACCATCGCGAGCTTGTAGTATCCCGAAGCAGGATCTTTACTCAGCTTGACGTATTTGCGAAGAAGTTCCGCCGCGTCCTCAAATTGCTTCTTCTCGATGCGGAGATTGGCGAGTTCCAAAAGCGCTTCCGAGAGGTCTGGTTTGTAGTGCAGCGCCTGCTGCAACAGTTCCTCGGCACGCGCATGATTTCCTTGACGCTCTTCGATGTAGCCCATGTTGAACAAACACGAGGCGTTGTGGGGGTCGAGCTTCAACCCCGCCTCGAAATATTTGCGCGCTTCGTCGAATCGCCCGAGATGCCGGTAAGAAAGACCCAGGAACGCATAGGAACGCGCGGACGGATCGACTTCGATCAGCGATTTGAACTCGTCGATCGCTTTCTCCGCTTTTCCGGACATGAAATAGCTTTCGCCCAGCGCCGCGCGGAGATCCGCCCGCTGTGGCGCGATCTGCAAACCGGATTCCAGCAGGGGAATGGCGTCTTCAAAATAGTTCTGGGCCATGCTGACGCGCGCGAGCAGGAAGATGATGTCCGTATTCTGGGGAGCCAGCTTGTGGGCCCGCACCAGCAAATCCAGGGCATCGACGGGTTTTTTCTGCCCGGTGTAAACCTCCGCCATCAGGTAGAGCGCTTCCGGCGAATCGGGCTTTAGCTTCAGCGCGCGGCCTAGCGTGAGCGCAGCCTTGTCGTATTCAGCGTTGCGCAAATACGTCTGTCCGAGGTTGTACAGAATTTCGAAAGTCTCAGGCTGCAGGGCATTCGCGCGTTCCAATTCCAGCTGCGCCTGCTTGTACTGTTTTTCTGAGCTCAGCAGCACGCCCAGCGTGAAATGGAGCTGCACATCATCCTTGTTCTGCGAAGAAAGCTCGGTAGCTGTTTTCAGACCTTCGGCAGTCCGGCCGGCCTGAAGGTAGGCACGAGTCATGTTGAGCCGCGTCGCAGTATTCAACGGGCGTACGCGCTGAAAATAAGCAATCGCTTGGGCCGGCGCGCCCTTTGCGAGCAGAACCACGCCCAGATTGTAATTTCCATCGCTGTTAGCCGGATCAACCTGTAAGACCTTCCGATATTCCTGCTCGGCAAGAACCAGGTTCTGTTGCGCGACGTAGACATTGCCGATGTTGTTGCGGGTTCTGGCGGATTTCGGATCGACGGTCAGAGCCTGTTGAAAGGCATCCAGCGCCTGCGCGTAGTTCTTCTCGCTGGTATAAATGATCCCCAACAGGTTGTAGCCTTCAACGCTCCTGGGATTTTGCCGCAGTTGCTCCTCAATCTTTCGCTTGGCCTCTTCATTGGAGCCTTGCTGATACAGAGCTTCCGCCTCGGCGAAGGGCGACGGAGACTTTGAGGATTGCTGGGTGGAGCGTTGACCGGTCGCAGACTGCGGCACGGCGCCCGTCGCAGCTGACCAAATGACCATCAGGGCAAAGACCCCGAAAAGTAACGTCCACGTGCCCACCCGGCGGAGTTGTCCCCGGCATGAAAATCGCGCAGCCGTATGTTTTTCAAGTATCCGCAAGCGCTCGGCTTCCTTACTCCAAAAATTCAATTTAGCATCTCCAGCGCCTGCTGAGCCATTTTGTGATCGGGCTGCTGATGAAGCAGCGCCAGCAAAGTCTCTTTCGCTTTATCCCTTTCGTTCAAAACCACATACAAGCGCGCCAGGTTCAGATAAGCCTGATCGTAATTCGGCGCGACACGGATGCAAGTTTCGAGCCTCTCCTTAGCCTCCGCATATTTTTGTTCGCGGACAAACAGGACGCCGAGGTTGTTCAGCGCGTCGGGATAGTCGGGACGCAGGCTCACTGCTCTTTCGAGCAACTCGGCCGCGAGTTCCAGCCGCTCCTGCCGCGCATAGAGCATGCCTAGACCGTAGCTCGCTTCGGGATTTTCCGGTTCGACTTCCAGCGCACGGCGCAGGAGCTTTTCGGCCTCCTCCAGATTTCCCTGCCGCCGGTATAAGTTCCCCAGGTTCAGCAGGGCAATGGCGTAGTCCGGCCGTAGTTGCAGGGACCTCTGGAAGTTCGCGATGCCTTCCGCAGCCTGCCCTTGCTGGGCAGCGATCATCCCCAGATTGTTCCACGCCTCTGGATAGTCTGGCCGCAGCTTTACGGCTTGCTCCAGATAGCTGCGCGCGTCTGGAAAATTATTTCTTCGCAGGTAAAGCGTTCCGAGATTGTAGTAAGCCTCGGGCTCGTTCTGCTTTTCGGCAATCACATTCTTGAACGCGGTTGCCGCCTGCTCCAGATAGCCACGCTGAAAGAAAGCCACGCCGTAGGTAAAGTCGTTTCGCCTGAATTCGCCTTCGTAGAGTGTTCCTTGGAACGGAAGCGCTTTCCGCAAACGATCGGTCGCGGTCCGTGGCATCGACTTCAAATCGGCCGCAATCCGTTCGGGATTGGCGACGCCCTGATAGACCTTAACGATCATCCCATCCGCATCGATCAGAAACGATGAAGGAAGCGCAAGATCTCTTCGCCGGTCAAACAAGTAGCGGTAAATAATGTTGTAGATGCCAGCCAGCTCTTGGGTCGCCAGCAGGATCGGGAAGGAGATCCCATGCTGCGTCACGAAAGATCGCACCGCCGAAGTGTCGCTGGACTCATCAACGTCAAGGCTCACAATGCGGAGGCCGCCCGATGCTAGGGTCGATTGAGATTGTTGAAGAAGTCTTAGCTGGTCGAGCGAAGCCGGCGCCGACAGAGCCCAGAAGTTGAGCAGCACAGCGCCGCCTCGAAACGATCGAAGCTCTCGCACGTCGCCGGCGAGGTCAGGCAAGGAAAACTCCGGCGCGCTCAGCGGTTCAATGAGCCACGTTTCCGCCGGCGAAGGCAAGGTTTCCGGTTTCTCGGACTCGCTCGCGTGTGCGTACGACGCCGGCGAATCCGCGAAAGCCTTAGCTGTAAAATCGTGCGCGCCCTCTTCGATTTCAATTCGATGGTTCACCGGCAAATTCTCAAAAGCCTGCGTCACGCCATTCGGCCAGCGAATCGTGGCCCGCACGTTTCCTTTCGTATCCCCCACCCCGAAAAAAAGCTCTTTGCTGTGCTGTGATAAAAATCCGGAGCCGGCCTGAAGATACTTCGTCTGCCGGTGCGCTCCGGTCTTCATCGCCGCCGTTTCCACCGTCACCGCGGCGCCAATGGCGTCGCGATTGCTCCTCGTTCCTCGCAAGCGAAAAACCAGCGAACCGCCGATCTCCCTCATCACATTGTGAAAGACGCGGATTTGGGGCCCACTCCGGTTTTTCAGAACAACTTCCAGCCGTCCGTCACGATCCAGGTCCGCCAGCGCAAAAGATCGGCTGTCATCGCGAGCGTCCAGGCCCAACCCACCCGAGGCTTCGGAAAAAGTCCCATCCTGATTGTTCACGTAGAAAACATTCCGCTCATAGCCATTCCAGGTCGAGTCGGAGCGAATCAGCTCATTGATCGCGCTCCAGCCGCGTTCGTAACTGGCGGACGAAGTCGCGTCTTGCGGGGACTTCCCAACAACCTGCCGCCAGAAAAAACTCGACAAATCCCCGCGATCGCGGTCCGGCCTGATCGCTCCGGAAATGTAACCGTTGGCGATGTACAAATCAGGATAGCCATCGTGATCGAAGTCCCAGGAGTCCGACGACCATGCCCACCGGCCGATTTCCACGCCCGCCGGGCCGCTGACATTCTGAAATTTTCCGTTCCCCTGATTCCGGTACAAGGAATTGCCGCGCGCGTGTCGCCGATAGAGTGCGCGAACTTCTTCGGGTTCATTTGGGTGAAAGTTTTTTTGTTCCGAAACTCGTATGCCCGCGGCGGACCACATGTTCGCCACGTAGATATCTTGCTTCCCGTCGTTGTCGGAATCGAACCAGCACGCGCTCATCCCCGCCCCAGGGTCTTCAACGCCTGCCTCTGCGGAGGCAACTGCGAATGTGCCGTCGCCGCGATTCCGGTAAAAATTGCTGCGCCCGAAATCGTTCGCTACATACAGGTCGGGTGAGCCGTCTCCATTGCCATCACCCCAGGCGCACGCAAAACTGTAGCGGTCATTGTCGACATTCAAGCCCGCAGCCTCGGTGCGGTCGTGAAAGGTGGCGTTTCCTTCGTTGTGAAGCAGAAAGTTCGGCGGGCCGTTGCGCGCGTCAAAGTAAGGAGCCGGATAACGATATTGGTCCAGACCCAGGTAATAGCTGTAAACGCAAAAATAAACGTCCAATTGTCCGTCGCGGTCATAGTCAGCTACCGCCGACCCGGTAAACGTGCCCGCCGGAGGACGCGTGAACTGGAAAGCGTCGCGCTTGAGCGAAAATTTGCCATTTCCTTGATTGAGGAACAGCAAAGGCCCGCTGCCGCAAACAACCAGGAGATCTTGTAGCCCCTTATTCTCGAAATCCGCGAACAGCGCGCATGCGGTGCCATCCAGAACACCAACCCCGGCTTGTTCCGTCACATCTTCAAGCGTTCCATCGCCGCGGTTGCGATAGAGCCTGTTAGGAAGCCCGGCTGGCTGGCACACGTACAGATCGTCGAGCCCGTCGCTGTCGTAATCGCCCACCGCCAGGCCGTTGTTCCCGTAAACATCCAAGCCGCATGCGCCATCCAGAACGGTTCGCCAGTGGTCGGCTCCGTGAGCCAGCTGATTCTTGTACGACTCGGTTTGCCCCAAAACATGCGACGTAACATCGATGAAAATCGGATCGCGCGCGCGGCTCACCGTTTCCTCGGTGGCCTCCCATTTCACCGCTCGCCAGTCATTCGATTCATCGCGCAACCATTCTGTCCGCCAGAGTCCCACGCGCTCCTCGCGTCCGCCATCCGTAGGCGTCGCGACGAAGTCGTAACGAATGTCAACGCGCACCCTCAACGGTGCCCCGGCAATTTCCTCTGCGCGAACGATCTCACATTCGGCTGTCTCCAGCCGCGGCCACTTGGCGAAATACGTCTTGACGTCACGCAGAAAACGCTCCCGGTCCGGGGCCATCTTCCCGCCGAACTGCCGCCGGGAAATGTCCAATCCGTACTTCGAACGCAAAGTTTTTTCTTGGAAGGAAACCAGCGAATTGGCTTCGATCGACGGATCGAAAAATCGAGAGACGACATCTGAAGCCGGCGCGCCTGCCCGCAAGCCACGGCTCCATTCGTCGAGCAGCCGCCCGATTTCAAACGCGTATTTTTCGGTAACGAATTCATCCGCGCCCGGGGCCACCAGGCGAAGGACATCATCCAGAGCGCCTTTCGAGGGATAGTGCGGCGTCAGACGGGAATCAGCAAAGGGAAACGGTTGTTTTCGCTCATCAAATGAAAGTACCGGACGTAAACTCGACCCACGGATGGGCGCAGGCAGAAACAGCATCGGCGCCCAACGCATGCCCCGCAGGAACCCTCTGCGCGATACAACATAGTTATCGCTACTCAGCTTTGCCATCCTCGGGTGTCCGCGCGGTGCGGACTCCGCTTCTGCATGCTAGCATCTCGCGCTCAGGCGGCTCAAAGGACCGCCGGAGGCGACGGAGGCAACGGAGGCAATTTCCTCGGGCACAGACACTCTTGTCTGTGTATCCGTAAGCAGAACTGGGCAGCCGAAGGAGGCAAGAAGGTTGGTCAGTCTGATTCCGCGGGCGCGGGTCCCGACGACTCTCCCAAAATCAATTCCGCCGGAATTTGATATTCCCGGCCCTGAGGATTCGGAGACGCGGAAAGCTCGTGAAGCGCATCGGCCGCCATCTGCCCCAGCATATCTCGGTGCACGTCAACGGTCGTGATCGAAGGATTGCTGTACTCCGCCAATCGCGTGTTGTCGAATCCCGTGACCGAGATGTCCTGTGGCACGCGAAGGCCGGCCTTCAGCAAGCCCTTGAGCACACCGACGGCGGTTAGATCATTGACGGCCATCACCGCAGTCGGCCGGGGAGAAAGCTTCGCGATAGCCAACCCTGCAGCCAATCCGCCTTCAAAGCGCAAGTCCCCGGGAATAACGGGCCCGGGCTCGAGTCCCAAGTCCGTCATGCACTTTTCGTAGGCCTGCAGTCGCGCGACGTTGGACTTCAACTTCGGCCGGCCCGCGATGAACGCGATCCGTCGATGTCCGCTCTTATAAAGATACTCGACGATCTGCTTCATCCCCGAAAAATAGTCGATCCGCAATTTGCTGACGTGACCGCGCACTGGCGCGAGATCCAGAAAGGTGACCGCAATCCTGCGTCGCGCAAGCTCGTGAATGAGCCGCAGGCTGATCTCCGAGGTCATGATCGCCACGCCGCGCACGTTGTGCTCCATCATTCTCTCGGCCGCTTCTTGCGTTCGCCGCGGATCGTAGTTCGTGTCGCTTAAAATTGCGTCATAACCCAACTGTCGCGCCCGCGTTTCGAAGCCCTTGATCACTTCCGGGAAAAATGGGTTCACGATGTCTGACACAATAATTCCCAGCGTCCGGCTGTCGCGCGATGCCAGGTGCCGTGCGTGCGCGTTGGGAAAATATCCCAGCCGCTTTACCGCGGAAAGAACGATGTGGTGAGTGCGCCGGCCAACTTTTCCCGTCTTATTCAAGACGTTGGAAACAGTGGCCGTGGAAACGCCTGCGGCCTTGGCAACATCACGAATGGTTAGAGCCATAACCGGAACGGACAGCCGTCCTCGCTGCGGGGAAGCATCGAACTAGCCGAAGTATAGAAGAAAAAAAAATGCTTGACAATGCGCAAGACCGCGTGCTATTTGAATTGCACTAGGTTAAGCGGTTAAGTTGTTTGGGGGATCCTAAAGGTGAAGCGGTTTACATCCAACCCATTTGTCTGGAGATTTCCAGCTACCTTGATTTGCGGGCATTAGCGGTCGAAGGCGTGTGCCTTCGCCTCCTCGCTGGTGCGTGAGGAGCGCGGCGCCGCTTGATTGTTTGGCGGCGGGCTTCGAGAAAACGGTTACTCCAGTATTTTATAACGGTCGAGGACGCAGTGCGGGCCCAACGGCCCCAGGAGGTAAGTGATGAGAGCAACGGCCGTTTACACGTTGATCCGGCGAACGGCGCTGGTGATGGCAGCCGGCGCAGTGGTCCTGTTCCTGAGCGCTTTACCATTGCGCGCCCAAATCGATACCGGCGCCGTCCTCGGCACCGTGACCGACGCCTCCGGCGCCGAAGTCCGCGGTGCCACCGTGACCCTCACGAACGAGGGCACAAACGCCACCTTGTCCACAACGACGGGATCAAGCGGCGAGTATAAATTCTCGCCCGTCAATATAGGAACCTACACCGTTAGTGCGAACTTCCAGGGGTTCACCACGATGACCCAGCGCCATGTCGTCGTCAACGTGGACGCCCAGGTGGTCGCGAATTTTGCTCTTAAGCCGGGCGCCGTCACCGAAACCATCGAGGTCGCTTCCACGACTCCCGTCCTCGAGACCCAAGACGCCTCCGTCGGCCAAGTCGTCGACCAGCGCAACGTTGATAACCTCCCGTTGAACGGCCGCAATTTTACGTTCCTCGCGCAACTGTCCGCCGGGGTCAACACGCCGCAGGCCGACACCCGCGGCAACGCCGCCACTGGCGCGTTTTCCGCCAATGGTCTTCGGCCGGCCCAGAACAATTACCTGCTGGATGGCATCGATAACAACTCCGACACCGTGGACTTTCTGAACGGCACCAACTTCGTCGTGCTTCCTCCGGTCGACGCGATCGAAGAATTTAAGGTGCAGACTTCGAACTTCAGCGCCGAATATGGGCGTTCCGGAGCCGCGGTTCTCAACGCCACGATCAAGTCGGGTACCAACAGCTTTCATGGCGACGTGTGGGAATTCTTCCGCAACGACAAGCTCGATGCTGCCGATTTTTTTGAAAACGCTCACAGCATTCAAAAAGGTGAACTCCGTCAGAACCAGTTCGGCTTTACCGCCGGCGGTCCGGTAGTCATCCCCAAGGTTTTTAACGGCCGCAACAAGGTCTTTTTCTTCGGCGATTATGAGGGCCTGCGCAGAGTGCAGGGAACCGTTTTGACTGGGGCCGTTCCTAGCGTTGCGGAACGCGCCAGCGGGTACACCAATTTCCAGGACCTCATCGCCGCTCAATCGGGCACGGTTACCGATGCTTTGGGCCGCACTATGCCGACCGGCACGATCCTGGACCCCGCGACCACCCGTCAGATTTCTCCAGGCGTGTATGTCCGCGACCCCTTCGGTACTTGCGGATCCGCACCAGCCGGCTTTGCCTTTACGGTCGCGGGTTGCGGCCTGAACACGATTCCAACTGGTCGCTTGGATCCCAACGCGATCGCGCTCCTCAATCTGTATCCGAATCCCACGACCAACGCCGTGGGTTCCCTCCTATCAAACTACGCCAATTCGCCGAAGCTCTTCGAGCACGCCAACTCCTTTGATGCCCGCATGGACTTCAACTTTAACGACAAGAACCAGCTGTTCTTCCGATTCAGTTTGAAGGACGATCCGCAATTTATTCCCGGCATTTTCGGCGGCATAGCGGACGGCGGCGGTTTCCAACAGGGTAACCAGACCGCCAACGCGCAGCAAAGCGCGCTAAGTTATACGCACACATTCTCTCCAACGTTGATCAACGTCGTCCGTGCGGGCTTGAACTACCTTCACACCACCCGATCTTCGCCCGAAGCCAACACCCTGACGGATATTCCGGCAACGTTTGGCATCCAGGGTGTCCCTCAGGAAGCGTTGAACGGCGGTCTCCCGGCTTTCGGAATTAACGGGCTGGCTACTCTGGGCAGCAATGCTTTCTTGCCCTCCGACGAAGTTAGCTCCACGTTCCAGCTCACCGACGACGTGACCAAGATCCTCGGCAAGCACACGTTCAAAATGGGTTTTGAGTGGCAACACGTTAAGTTCTCGACGCTGCAGCCGCCCTGGTCTCGCGGCGAGTACGATTACAACGGCGACTACACGGAGGTCCCGGGCATCGACAACGGCAACACCGGCCGCGCCGATTTCCTGCTGACTCCGACTCTGTCCACGGTACCGGGCGGCATCAATTACGTCGGGGGTTCGAGCCAAGTCTATCTTTCCAACATCTCGCTTACCGACAACGGCAAAAACTACTACGGCGGCTACGTCAACGATGACTGGAAGGTTAGCCGCAAACTAACCGTAAATCTCGGCATCCGCTATGACTTCTTTGGGTTGGTCTATGAGCACCATCACAACCAGGCAAATTTCGTTCCTGGACCCACTTCCCCGACCGGTGCTCCCTTGTACATCATCCCGGAAGGACCCAACGCCAACAATCTCTCGCCAAGCTTCCTCAGCTTGTTGGCGACAGACGGTATTAACCTCGATGTAACGAACAAGTATGGTAAAGGGCTCGGCAATTCGGAGAACCATAACTTCGCCCCTCGCATCGGGTTTGCCTACCAGGTCGATCCGAAACTGGTTGTTCGCGGCGGGTTCGGCATGTTTTACAACGGCTTTGAAAACCGCGGGTTTTCGCCGAACATTGGTGAAAATTATCCCTTCCAGTTCAATTTCTCCTACTCTCCGGCCAACGATGTTACGCCCATCAGCGCGGGCACTCCGTTTGCCGGGTGCCCGACGGCCGGCCCAGGCGGAACCGCAACCTTTGAAACTGGCTTCTCGTGCAATTCCCTTACTCCGCTCCTGGTCAACGCCAGCGGTTTGCAATTGCGCGGAATTCAATTCAACTACCAGACGCCGTACACGATGGGTGCCAATCTCACTATCCAATACCAACTGACGCCCAGCATGTCCGTGCAAGCCGGCTACGTCACCTCTCTGGCCCGGCATTTGGAGTCATTTCCAAACTACAACAACCCCACTTCTATCGCGGCCCAGAACACTCCGGAAAGCACACTCGTGCCATTTCCGGATTTCGGATATAACGCCAGCTACGCGGCCACCGGCGGTATGAGCGCGTACCACTCACTTCAAACAAAAGTCGAGAAACAGTTCGCGGATGGCCTGAATTTCCTGTTTACCTATACTTTCTCCAAGGCCATGACCGACGCCGGCGACTTGCTCAACGGGGGTAGCGTTGGAAACGTAGGTTTCCGTGCCCCGAACGTTCCGGGTCTCGGAATGCCCTTCGACTACGGCTTGGCTGATTTCGACATTCGTAACGTCTTCCACTTCAGCGGCGGCTACGAGCTTCCTTTCGGCAAGGGTAAGCGCTTCGCGGCCGACGCCAGTGGCCTGATGAACCAACTCGTGGGCGGCTGGTCCGTTCAGTGGAGCACTACACTTCAAGGCGGTCAGCCGATCGCCCTCGGTTGCCCCTCCGGCACAGCATCGAACCTCGGCTGCGGCGACCTTTACACCGGACAGCCCTTGGACCTCGGCCTGCATACCGACGCGAACGGCCTGCTGAGCTATTTCGGCAATCCCGCAGCATTTACACAGCCTTGCGTTCTCGGAGCCGGTGGCGTTCCGATCCCGAGTAAGCCCGCAGGCTGTGTTCCTCTGACAGGCGCCGCCGCGTTGGGCGGTGTAACACGCGTGGAAGGCCCTGGATTCCACCGCTTGGATCTCTCGTTCTTTAAGGACTTCCACATCAACGAGAGGTTCCGACTGCAGTTCCGTACGGAACTCTTCAACATCTTCAACCACCCGAACTTCAACGCCCCGAACTTCGGCGGTAACGGCGTTGTGGCCATCTCCAACTCGGGCAACTACAACAGCTCGACCTTCGGCGAAATCGGCTCGACGCGCGACGCTCCTTACGATCCGCGGCAGATCCAGTTCGCCCTAAAACTGTATTACTGACGCCTCACCACCCCAAAACCGCGAAGGGCGTGTTGACCACACGCCCTTCGCGGTTTCTATTTTCCGGCGAAGCCATGGCGCCTCTGTGTAGGCCGTGGCCTTCAGGTCGGCGTTCCAGCCCCAAGCAACCCAGCCAGTTTCAACCCGGCCAGTTTTGCCAGTCCCCGGCGCTTGGACGCCTTCTGTCCGGTGCTAACATACGAATATTGTGATGATGAGATATGTGTGGCCGCTGGTGCTTTTGGTGTGGACACTGCCGTTGCCATCGGGTACAGCCGCGCAAACTAAGGCACCAGACAACGATCTCGACCGGCAATTCCAAGCCGCCGTAGCCCAGTACGACGCCGGCCACTTCGCGGAGGCCGCCGTCCAACTCGAAAAGCTGCTGCCCAGCGTTCCGCAAAGCTTCGAGGTCCACGAACTTCTCGGCTTGGTCTATTCCGCCCAGTCCCAGGACGCCAAGGCCAACGAGCACCTCGAAAAGGCCGTGCGCCTCAACCCCAATTCCGCCGCGGCGCGCACCAACCTGGCCGCCAATTTGTCGCGCCTCGGAAAACTCGGCCCCGCCGAAGAGCAGTTCCGCAAGGCGGCACAACTCGAACCCGAAAATTTCGACGCCAACCACAATCTTGGCGAAGCCTACGTACGCTCCGGAAAGATCGCTGACGCCACGCCGTTCCTCGAGAAAGCCCAGCGCATCGATCCCTCCTCCTACGACAACGGCTACGACCTCTCCCTCGCCTACCTCTTAACCGGCCAAACCAAGAACGCGCGCGAGTTGGTCCAGACTTTGCTGAAACAAAAAAACACCGCCGAGCTTCACAACCTGCTCGCCGAAATCGAAGAAAAGGACGGCAACTTCGTCCCTGCCGCCAACGAATTCGAAATCGCCGCGCACATGGACCCTAGCGAAAGCAACCTCTTCGACTGGGCCAGCGAACTCCTGGTCCACCGCACCCTCGAGCCTTCCATCGAAATCTTCCGCCAGGCTACCGAGCGCTATCCGCAATCCTCCCGGCTGGCCATCGGTCTGGGCATGGCTCTCTACTCCCTCGGCAAATATGACGACGCCGTCGTCTCCCTGTTGCACGCCGCAGACCTGAGTCCGTCGGATCCCCGCATCTACCCTTTCTTGTCCCGCGCCTACGACAGTTCGCCCGGCCAGGCCGACGAAGTGATCAAACGATTTCGCCGTTTCGCCGACCTCCAGCCGCGCAACGGTCGCGCCCTCTACTACTACGCGATGAGCCTGTGGAAAGGAAAGCGCGCTCAAGATCCCAGCCTCGATCTCCACCAGATCGAATCCCTACTCACGAAATCCATCGAACTCGACCCCACCCTCGCCGAAGCTCAACTCCAACTGGGCAATCTCTATTCCGATCAATCCAAATACGCCGATGCCATCCCGCACTACAAGCGCGCCCTCGAACTCAACACGGACCTCGCTGACGCTCACTACCGCCTGGGCCAAGCCTACGTCCGCACTGGCGAAAAGGACCGCGCCCAGCAAGAGCTACAGGTATACCAGCAACTCCGCACCCAACATCTAGCCGACCTCGACAAACAACGCGCCGAAGTCCGCCAATTCGTCTACTCCGCCAAAGACAGCGCCACCGCAAAACCCTGAACCAAATCTCGCTCTAAGCCGCGCCCCCTGTAGGGGCAGGGGCTTGTTGTCCTGAGCTTAGAAGGACCCCTCCCGGCGTGAACCCTGGCACGCTGGTCGCCGCCGCGGAGCACCTTCCTTTAAAAAGATTCACGCAATCGTTCTGACAATTCAAACAGCGCGGATCATAAGCTCCATGTCCTCCACCCCGCGAGAGAGATATAATGCCGCCGGACGAAATCCCTTCCAACGCAAAGGCGGCAAGTATGACGATCGAGCGGCGCGAATTCCTGAAGACCACCGGCAAAGCAATCACCGCAGGCGCGGCAGCACTCGCGCTAGGCGGCAAGATCCTCGGCGCCAACGATCGCGTGCGCGTGGCCATCTGCGGTGTCCGAGGCCGCGGCACCGATCACATCAAAGGCTTTCCGCGCGTCCCCGGAACGGAAATCGTCGGGCTCTGCGACATCGACGAAACGATTTTGAGTCAGCGTATCGGCGACGTCGAGAAGATGAACCTGCCCAAGCCCCAGTCTTACGTCGACGTGCGCAAGCTTCTCGAAGACAAGGAAATCGACGCTATCTCCATCGCCGCTCCCAATCACTGGCACTCGCTGATGGCCATTTGGGCCTGTCAGGCCGGCAAAGACGTCTACGTGGAAAAACCCTGCTCGCACAACACCTTCGAAGGCCGCCAACTCGTCCGCGCCGTAAAAAAATACAATCGCATCTGCCAGCACGGCAGCCAGTGGCGATCCAACCCAGGGATGCTGGAAGCCATGAAGCATTTGCAAGACGGCACCATCGGCGACGTCTACATGGCTCGAGGTCTCTGCTTCAAGTGGCGGCCATCGATCGGCCACGCGACCGAAGAACCTGTTCCCGCCGGCGTCCACTACGATCTCTGGACCGGTCCAGCCCCGCTAAAGCCCTTCACGCGCAATCGCTTTCACTACAACTGGCACTGGATCTGGGACACCGGCAATGGCGAAGTCGGCAATCAGGCCATCCACGAAATCGACATCGCCCGCGCAGGACTAGGCGTAGGCTTCCCTACATCGGTCTCCGCCATGGGTGGTCACTTCATGTTCGAAGACGATCAGGAAACGCCCAACACTCTAAACGCGACGTTCATTTTCGAAGGCAAAGATGGCAAGCGCAAAATGATGGAGCTCGAAGTCCGCCACTGGATCACCAATCATGAAGCAGAAATCGGCACCGGCGCGTACGGTGCGAGCGCCGTGCCTCCCGCCGGGCTAACCGCATCCGACGCCGCGAAAAAGCCAGCCGACAAAAAGCCTGCGAGCTCGCAGCAATCCCTGGGGCCAAAAGACGCCAAGACCAACACGGTAGGCAATATTTTCTACGGATCAAACGGCTATCTGGCCATCGATGGCTACGACGCCTACAAAACCTGGGTCACCGACGAGGTCGAGCCCGGCCCGCACGGCAAAGCCTCCGGCGACCACTACGCCAATTTCATCGACTGCGTCCGCAGCCGTCGCGCCGAAGACATTCATTCCCCGATCGTAGAAGCCCACATCTCCACCACGCTGGTGCACCTGGCCAACGCGTCGTACCGCCTCGGCCGCACCCTGAAATTTGACGCCACGACCGAGCAGGTGATCGGCGACGACGAAGCCAACACGCTACTCCGCGGCACATATCGTGCCCCCTACGTCGTCTCCGAACAGATGTAGCATCACTCGCTGCGCCGCGCGCTAGTTTTCAAACGGCAAGCAATCGCCCGAAAAACGAACGATAACGCCGCAGCGCAACACGCAGATCCTCGGTCGAAACATCTCCGCCGCGATCCCACTGGCCCTCCAGCCTCGATCGCTCTTCCGAGAATTGTTCCGCCAGCCGCTTCATCGCGGTAGCCACAAGACTATCCGCTTCCTCCACAGCCCGCCGCGGCTCATCCACAAAGCCCACCTGAATCGCGTCCCAGCGAGCCCGCAGGGTTCCGGCTTCCTCTTGCGAAAACAGAGGACCTGATTCCGGCTCTTTCGCCATCGCGGTGGCTGTTCCAGCAGCGGCTCCGCGCGATGTCGGCATAGATAGCGCTGAGCTAGGCGCCGTCGTCCCCGGCTCGGCAAAATTGCGGCTGTCCTCGCGGCCCACGCGGATCACTTCCGCAGGCTCACCGGAGGGTTGTACATTTATCGCCTCGTCTATCGTCCGTTCTTCCTGGCCGGCTCCCGCCAGGTCCGCAGTCGTCAGTCGCTCCTCTTCAATCCGCTCGATCCGTTCGTTCTCTCCGCTGATTTCGCTCACAGTGGTCTCCTCTCTTCTGCATGAAAAGTGTTTTCGTGCTCGAGAACAACATCTGCCTGTTGTTATGAGTTGAGTTGCTGCTATCCGGCGGCCGCGCGAGCGCGAGCCATTTCCGGCTCTCCGACCAAATCGTCGAATAGCTTCCGGTAATGAATCATGGCTTGACGCAGGTCTTCGGTGCTCGCTTTGCCCTGCGCATGACGCAACGCGATCGCGTGGCCATCGCGGTAATGCTCCACAACCAACGGATGGTTGACGGAAAGATCCGCGGCTTGCTGATCGAAATCGACGACCGGATAACCACGAGCGGTCATCACCTCGCGAACCAGCTGATCCCCTTCCGCTACGGCGACTTCCGGGGCATCAACGAATTTCGCTTGCACCAGCCGCCAGGACTCCAGAAATCGGGACTGGTCGGAAGGAGAAAGTGCGCGGATTTTGAATCGTTCTACGCGCTGTTCAAGCTTGGCAAGTCGCTCTTCGCCGCGTGCCGCGCTTCCCGATTCTTGAACGGCGCGGCTGTACTCCGGCCCAAACCGCGACCGCAGTCTCCGGCTTTTTTGCGCTTTCGCCGCTAAAATCAGGACAACGGCAACCACGACGACGACGGCGACAACAATCCCAATTAACTGGACATTGGTCAGAACAATGAACGAGAGGTTGGTCATATCGAATAGGCTCCTCACGCTACGTTCATATGCCTTCGCGAGCGAATCTCACATCGGTAAGTCCCTGTACATCCTCACAAGTAAGCGCGTAGGGAAGCACGACCCGCCGGGTAGTGGGTCAGTGTCTTATAGCTGGCTTGCGGAATTGAAGAAATGACTCCGTGTGCGGCTATCACACCTTTGCCTCCAATGGCCTCCACAAAGCGATCGCTGCCTTGAGCCATACTTTAGTCGTCAATTCAGCCGGCCGGTTTTGCTCGACGGATCGGAACCGATTTGAGGGTCTTAGTTCTCGGCGCCGGCTCCGTGCTTGGCCTTACACAGGCGGCATTCTGTCGGGTCCTTGGCATTCTCCACGCGGTGACGCACTGCAGGCATGGTTCGCAAATAGGAAAAAATGGCAAGTAAGTCCGGATCGGTCAGGCCCCGGTAGGATTCCCACGGCATAATCTGGTTCAACGCGCGGCCTCTTGCGTACCCGGCACGCATCGCGCTGGCAAACATGGCTTCGGTGTCGTAGGGAAACCCGGTCGCGGCATCCGAGGTGATATTTGACGAAGCCACGCGACCCCAGGGCCCTTCGAAGATGAAGCCGCCCGCGAAGTTCATACCGGGTAGGGGCTGGCCGCGCTTTTGCGGCGTGTGGCAATCCGCGCAACCCGCTATCTCAACGAGATACCTTCCGCGATTTACGGGTGTGGATGTATCCGGCTCCGGAACGGCAGACGTAATCGGTGCGGGCGCATTGCGAATCAGATAGCTCACTGGAAAAATAATCTTCGTCGGCGGTAGCGGATTGCGCACCGGAGCGAGCGATCTCAGGAAGACCACGATGGAAGCAAGGTCTTCGTCGGAGAAACGCCGGTAGCGTTCGTAAGGCATCAGCGGGAACAGAGCGTTTCCATCGCGATCGACGCCTTCTCGAATGGCGCGGCCAATTTCGTCGTCGCTCCATCGGCCCAGCCCGGTTTCCGCATCAGGTGTGAGATTCGGAGCGGTGAGTGCTCCGGGCAGGCCCGCCATAGGAAATACCGCACCCGCGCCGGCCATTCCGGTAGGAGTGGGAGCGTCATGTTTGGTCCAGTCATGGGGCGAGTGACAGAACAGGCAGCCAGATACGCTGCCGGCCAAATATTGACCCCGCTCCAGCCGTAGTGACGTCCGCTCGTATGCCCGGTCGGTGGCTGCGCGTTTGCGCGGACCGATGAACGGATGGATACCGACCGTAGCGGGAATTGCGACCGCGGCGACGATGACGAGCGCCAAGAGTATGTAACCCAGGATTTTTCCGATCCTCATTCAGCGCCTCCAAGCAGGGCGGCAGCCGCGATGCAGCGTCGGGACCCTTACTCGTACCGCAGGCAATCGATGGGATCGAGGTTGGCCGCCACGCTTGCGGGATAGTAGCCAAAGAACACGCCCACGCCGACCGATATCACGAAACCTATCGACACCCACAGGTACGACAGCGTGGCAGGAATCGAAGGCGCGAGAGTGCGCACCAGCGTCGATATGCCGGACCCGATCAAGATGCCGATTATTCCTCCCACCAGGGTAAGGACCACAGCTTCCAGCAGGAACTGCAAACGTATGTCCGCGCGCCGCGCGCCGATGGCCTTACGCACGCCGATTTCCTGCGTGCGCTCAGTCACGGAGATGAGCATGATGTTCATTACGCCGATCCCGCCGACCAGCAACCCGATCGAGCTGATTACTGTGGTCAGGATCACCAGCGCGCCGGTGAGTTGATTCCACAAATTGCTCAGAAAGTCCGGCGAGCTCAACTCGAAATCATTGTCTTTTTCGGGAGGGACGCGACGCAAACGGCGCATCGCCTGAATGACTTCCCCTTGCGCCAGTTCCACGTTCACATCCTTGGGAACCGTGAATAGCAGAATCAATTCCTTGGCCTCCGGGTATTGCTTCTTGAAATTGCTCAGCGGGATGATCGCGAAGATGTCCACTCCCGGACCCAGGAACAATCCCTGATCGTGCTCGAATACGCCGATGACCTCGTACGCGGCGCCGTTGATGCGCACGGTCTTGCCAATAGCGTCCGTGTTGGGGAACAGCGATTCGCTGATCGCCGCGCCCAGCACCACCACCGAACGAGCATGCTCTTCGTCGAAGGCGCTGATAAAGCGGCCGCGCTCCAGGGAAAACAGGGGAATCGCCTCCGTATACTCCGGCTCGGCCCCGCGCACGATCACTTTCTCGACGCTATGGTCTCCACTGGTGATCAGATTGCTATCACCAAAGAAAAAGCCCCGCGTGCCGATGGTATTCACGTTTCGCACGTCCGGAGCGGCCTGGCGGATAAAGTCGCCATAGCTGTATTCAATATATCTGCGGGTGCGGATGCGTTCCGGCATGTGTGCGGGGTCCTGGCCTGGCGGGAATCGCGTGAGAAAGTACGTGCGCGAGCCGAGCGATTCCACTCTGCCCTGCACAAACTTGTTCAGACCTTGGATGATTGCCGCCATGGAAATCACCGAGGATACCCCGATCACGATGCCGAGCACCGTTAAGGCCGAGCGCACCTTGGACGAACGCAGCGTCTCTATCGCGGCCAGAAAATTCTCCCGGGCCTGAGCCAGCGTCATAAGTGCCATCAGTCCGACCTCAAAGCAACAACAGGGTCCAGCCGCGACGCTCTCATTGCCGGATAGATTCCGAAGAACAGTCCTACCGCGGAACTCAGAAACACTCCCATCACTGCCACCCAGGTCTGCACCGAGGCAGGGAACGGTGTATAGGTTCGCAATACCAGCGCCACCAGGAATCCCACGGAAATCCCGGCGAGCCCCCCGGCAATGCATTGCATCACGCTTTCCAGCATGAACTGATGCAGGATGTCGCTCTGGGTCGCGCCCACCGCGCGCCGCACGCCAATTTCCCTCCGTCGAAGGGTCACGCTCACCAGCATGACGTTCATGATCACAATGCCGCCGATGACCACGGAGATGGCGCTGACCATGATGAACACGCCGAAAAACGCCGAGCTGATGCTGCGCCACAGAGCCATGTAACTTTCCTTGGTTCCGATGAAGAAATCATCTTCCACATTTCCCGTGAGGTGGCGGCGCGCGCGCAAAATCAGATGGGCCTGGTCCTGCGCCCTTTCAAAGTTCGCTGGGGTGGTCTTCACGTTGATGGTGATGCTGGAATGAATGCCCTGAATACGCAGGAAAACCGGGAGCGGGATCGTCACGAAGCTGTCCTGGTCTTGCCCGAGTACGCTGCCGATCTTTTCCATCACTCCTACGACCATGAATTCATCGTTGGCGATCCGGAGGGATCTTCCCAGCGGGTCCATGCCGGCAAATAGTTCCCGCACCAGCGTGTCACCGATCAGGCAGACGTTGGTCCTATGTTCCGCTTCGGATGAAGTGAAGTACCGGCCGAGTTCGACCGCTCGCGAGTCCACCTCGACCATGTTTGAGGTTTGGCCATAGAGGTTTACGTCCTGCAGCTCTTTGTCGCCCGATCGCGCCCGGACGCTGGTGCTCGTGCTGGCCCCCACTACTTCGCAAGCGCTGCATCCTTCGGCGATGGCGGCCATGTCCTCGGCTTCAATCTTCTTGAACTTTAGCGCTTTGATGATGATGTTGAAGTCCGTCACCGCGAATGGCGTACGCGCTATCTGGAATACGTTCGTCCCCAGGTTGGCGACCTTCTGCTCAACGTACAGGTTGGCGCCTTGCACGATGGTCATCACCGTTATGAGCGTGGCCACACCCATCGTCAGTCCCAGCATCGTGAGCGAAGCGCGCAGCTTGTGCCCCCGCAGGGCACTGAAGCACTGTGCAAAATTGTCGCTGACAGCGAGCATGAGGTTAGAGAGGATTTCTCCCGTTACTCTATCAAATTCAGCTGCTTGCAGTGTTGACCCGCCAAAGTTGATGGAACCATCTCTAAGTGACTACGAAAACAAAGGGGCGAGAGTTACATGGAGAGAGTTACGGCGTCCGATGAGCGGTACTCACGTTGGCCGAAACCGGCCGCCGGTGGCTTCCGCGCGCACCCCTCTCAGCGAAAGTGAAAATTCGAGGCTACTTATAGATAACTCTTGACAACTAGTGACAATATGGTACAGCGCTGGTTAAGCTCAGGCACGATGCCTTCGTGCTCCGCGAACCATGCTTTGCCGCCCCGCCGACCGTACAGCTATTCGAGAAACCCAACGCCCTAGCCAGCCTTTCGATAGACAACTTACGTCCGTAAGTCTTTTAGAATCGGCACTTGCGCAAGTGTTGATTCTAATGACCTTTAAATCCATTAGAATGAACACTTGCGAAAAAACGGGGAGGGGGTGAGTCAGCGAATTTGCGGCCCTTGTCCTGACAGATCGAGCGCCCGGTGAGTGTCCTCTACGGTTGACTTTGTCGCTGCCGGGACATAGTTTCTAAGGTTACTACCGTTGGCTTTTTCATGAATTCTCGCTCTCAATTTGGTCTTACAGGTCGCGCTGGCCGGTTCGCGATAGACACCGTAAATCCTCGGGAAATCGCGCGCCAGCTCGCCTTCACCCGCCGCGATTTCCTGCGCTCCGCTGCTGGCGTTGCATTGGGCAGCACACTGCTCCACTCCCCAATCGCTTTGGCCGGCGCCGCCATGAAGAAAAGGAAAGTCGTGGTCATCACTTTCGGTGGTGGCGCGCGCGATCAGGAAACCTTTGCGCCCGAAGGACAAGAGAATATTCCGCACATGATGCGCGAGATGATTCCGCAAGCGACTTTCTTCACCCAAGTCGTGAATCGCGGCATCCTCGGGCATTACGTTGCCACCGCTAGCCTCGCCACCGGCGCCTACGAAACGTTCAACAACTTCGCCGCCGTTTCGCCGGAACATCCCACCGTTTTCGAGTACTTTCGCAAGGATTTGCACCGCCCGGCCTCGGACGCCTGGGTCATCGCTCCCAGCAACGGCTTCAACCGCATCGGCGAAAGCAGCAACCGTTCCTACGGTGCCGGGATGGGCGCGCGCGTGATTCTGCCCAAACACCTGCTGACTGCGGCCACAGGCGGCAGCGGCGGCAAAGACTACGAACATCTGCTGCGCGACAACTACGAAACTCCGTTCTATACGCCCGAACTTTCCGGCAACGACTTTGAGTTGCAACAGTTGGCAATGATGCTGAAACTCTCGGTAGATGACTTCAAGGCGCACGCGCTCACCTTGTCCAGTCCCGATGAACTTTCGGTCTACATCGCGCGGCAGTTGATGCGCCAGGTTGCGCCGAGTCTTCTGTGGATCACCATGCACGACATCGACATCGCCCATGCCGGAGCCTATTCCCTTTATATTGATGGCATCCGGCGCACCGATCGTCTTTGCGCGGAATTGTGGAAAACGATTCAGACCGAGCCCGAATACGCCGGTAACACGACGCTGTTTATCCTGCCGGACTTCGGGCGCGACGCAGACGAAGACGCCGGCGGCAACGGATTTCAGCATCATCGCACCGGCGATGCGCTCTCTCGCACCACCTGGATGATGGCCATGGGCGCGGGCGTTCGCGAAGGCGTGGTCTACGACCGCGCGACGGAATCGACCGATCTCGTTCCCACGCTCGGCTCCATGATGGGATTCTCGGCTGCGCTCGCGCAAGGCAAGCCGATACCGGAACTTTTGTAATGCTTCCCACCGATCTCAAGCCCGACAAATTCAACGGCTACCCGCCGGAAGCTCGAAAGCTAGCCACCAACTACATCGCCGCGTTGCAACGACTGCCGCTGAGCTTTCTCCCCAGCCTGTTGCGAGAAGTGATCGAGTACGATTCCAAGTTTCCCGTCGAGCGCAAGGCGGTTGAGAGAGAACTCGCAAATCTCGCTTCCCTTTCGCCCGAACAGACCAGGGAATGGTTTCAGGGATTCGCGCAAATCCGCCTCTCCACCCAACTCGAAAACACCGACTGGGTGAATGCGCCCACACAATATGTGGAACAGTTTTCGGCCTACCTTTGGAGCACGCATCAGCAGGATGCATTCCGCGCCGCCGCCGTTGGATACGCCGAGCGTTTGCGTGCGGTCGCGCCACCCGATCCGCCGCCAATGCCGCGGCTGGGTATCACCGTCGTGGGACAGGGCGTAGAGACGTATGACGCGCCGCTTTTCAGAAAGCTCCGAGCCCACGGCGCGTACCTTACTCACGTCAATCCCGAAAACGGCCTGCAATTTGTGCTGGACGCCGTCGCCGCGCGAGCGCAAGCGTATCCCGCTCCGTACGCGCATTGGTACATCGATGGAGGTCAGGAGGCTAAGTACGATCCCGCGCTAACGTGCGTCTCGTACCATGCGCTGGAACCTGCACGAGCTGCTTTGAGCGCGAAAATGCGCGCCGAAATCCAGCGCCCCGGCATGGGCCCGGAAGCGTTGCGCTCGCTGATGGCACGCATGCGTCCCGAGGATCTTGGCTTGAACGCGATGCCCGGCCAAAAGGCAGATCCGGTGATGGAGAGGTTTAGACTGAAAGTGTTGACGGAAGGCTCGGGGACACAAATTTTTGCCACAACGTTTGCTCAGTGGACCGCACGCGAAGCCCTTCGCCGCGCCCAACCGCTAACCCTATTGGTGCGTTTCGCTCCCCGGCAAAAACAAAAGCCCATGAACGAGATGATTTCCGATAGCACCAAGCCCGCGGAACTCGATCCCGTGGGCTCCCTGGTAGACGGCGATTTCGGTGCCTATTACAACTGGCTGAACCAGCAAAGACTAACTGGAGCCGAACAATCCAGCTTCCTGGTCTGGTTTGAAGGCCACAATGAAGCGGTCGCAATCGGTCCGTCATGGCCGCGCGGCACGCAGTCAAACACCACCACCGACCTCAAGCAGTTGCTGACCTGAGCAGGACAGGTTACCCGCAGTCGAGCACCGGAAAAAATCAGCGTCAACGCGGGGTCCAATGCGGGTGGAGAGTGAACAGGCCGTCGACAAAGCCGATCTGGTAGGAAAGGAACAAGCCAAAACCCAGACTCAATAGCCCTGAGGCGACCGCCATGCTGCGGTTCCACCCGGAAAACCTGTTAATGGTAAAGGTAAATGGCATAGCAATTACCGCGGTGATCGCCGCCATCCCGGCGATTGTACCTACGCCAAAAAGTAGCAGATAGGCGATAGCCCACCAGGAATCGCGAATCGTGGTCATAACCAGAAGAGCCACCGCCGCGGAACCCGCGAGGCCATGTACGATGCCAACGACCAATGGACGCAGAACGTTGTAAAGCCCAACTCCGCGGAACACACCATCCGGAGTGTCTTTTAGTGCGTCGCTAATCACTTGTGGCGTTCCTGATGACCCGACGGTCCGCGTTTTAGCCAAATCGCGCTCGCTGCGGAGTGTCCACGCGCCGGAGACTGTGCTCGGCGTGAATCTCTCTTGCAACCAGCGGAGAGTGCCGGTCAGATTCAGAACCCCCAGCAGAATCAGCATAGCCGCCACGGCGAACTCCATGGAAAGGCCGAGACGTGGAGGTATGGCGACCTGAAAGAGAATGATCATTGTGCCAACGACAAAAATCGTGAAGGTATGACCGAGGCCCCAGAGCGCGCCGATGAGTGCCGCTTTCGCGATTCCACGCTGTTTGGTGACGATGGTGGTGATAGCGACCACGTGATCCGGATCGGTGGCATGACGCATACCGAGAAGAAAACTTAGAATGAGAATCGCCGCAAATGAGAACATTTCGCCTCTCTAACAATCTGGTTCAAAACAATCGGGTTCAAAGCACGTAGGTTCAACGAGCCGCCGGCTTTCCGAGGTTGAGCGAATCGTGAATCAAGACCACATCCGAATTTGCACGATACCTGCCGACACCAAGCCGCGCATTGCGACGCTGAGGCCCAGCAGAATGATCATCGCCGCCGAGGCCATCGGCAGCCATCGCTGAACGAGAGGACCTTCCAGGCGCAGGCGGGCGATCATGTTGCCGGCATAAACCGCTGCCAAACCCATGGCGATGAGCACCGCCGCAAGTCCGATACTGAAAGCGACGATCAAGAAGAGGCCGAAACTCGTGCGATGCAGAGCGACGGCGCTTAACAAAACCACCAGGGCAGCGGGACAAGGAACGATTCCTCCGGTGACGCCAAGGACAAGCAGTTGCCGCGTGGAAACTTTTTTGGGTTGCCGTCGCGTACCGCCCGTCGAAACTTCTCTTGTCTCGGAGATTTCGTCGCCGTGCTCGTGCGCAA